>BCQL01000001.1_pt1 | contig 32912 bp, 23 predicted proteins | sample 1008151 | NCBI WGS metagenome assembly BCQL01 (sample SAMD00035459, study PRJDB4067) | museum specimen metagenome | biome: marine biome; feature: sea shore; material: organic material | host: Otohimella japonica | place: Japan:Kanagawa | collected 1927
TCCAGTCGATCGTGCTGCCCTCCGCGGGACTGCTGCTGGCGGTGGGGCCTCTCCCGCCGGCCGCCCCCCGGCCCCGCCCCCGCGCCACCGCCGATGATGGGCTCACCAGCGTCGCGCATCGCGCGAAATTTCTTCATCAGTTCTTTGCGGTCGAACATGGGTTAAGCTCCTCTAGCGTGGCTGGGCTGACTGTGGAACGACCGGAAAGTCCGGATGATCAGGTCAGCAAATTCGGGATCGTTGATATTATGCGGCACGCGCACCAACTGGCGGCTCGCCGTAGCTTTCACGGTTGTCTCAAGGCTCTGGAACAGGGCGCGATTGGCCTCTGGCTTCCAGAACAGTTGGCCCGGCGCATCCAGCAGGCTCACACCACCCTCGGGTAAAAAGAACCGCACCGGCGCATTCATCTGGTTAAGCTTTTCGCCAATAAACCGGCCAATGGCCGCGTTTTCTTCGGGCGTGGTGCGCATCAGGGTGATCTGTGGGTTATGCTCGTAAAAGAGCCGCCCGCGATAGCGCTCTGGCACCGTCTCGGGCGCGTTGAAATTCACCATATCAAGCGCGCCGCAAGCCCCGATATAGGGTAACCCGGCCCGGATTGACGCGTCAAAACGCTCTTGCGTTGCGGCGAAGACGCCGCCTGCAACCATATCGCAGACCTCGGTGGTCGTCAGATCAAGGATCGCCGCGAGCTTGCCGCTATCCATCAGCTTTTCCATCGATCGCCCGCCAACACCAGTGGCGTGGAAAACAAGACAGTCATAATCAGCTTCCAAGTCGGCCATAACCATCTGCACGCAAGGGGTTGTCACCCCGAACATCGTGACGCCAAGTGCAGGTTTACTTTCCGCCTCTGGGGCAGGTTTTCGGCGCTGCCGCGCCATCACCATGCCGCCAAGGGCGCTGGCCCCATTTGCCAGCACATCACGCGTAATCGAGTTCAGCCCCTGAACATCCGCGACAGAGTACATCATGGCCATGTCAGAGGGCCCGACATATTGTTCGGTATTGCCGCTGGCGACAGTAGAAACGATCAACTTTGGCACACCCACAGGCGGGACACGGAACGCGGGGGCGACCAGAGCAGTGCCACCGGATCCACCTGCCGCCAAAAGGCCCGCCACATCGCGGCGGGCGGCGATCCAACGCTCAAACGCCAGCGTCATACCGGCGACAGCACTGCCACGATCACCCGTAAAAACAGCACTTGCCCCGCGCGGGTGCGCGGCGGCGACCACATGAGGAGGAATGTCGGCTTGGCTGGGGCCACCAGACGTAGACAGGTCGACCAAGTTCACAGGCAACCCCATGCCGCGCATGATATCGGCCATGTAACCAAGCTCTTCACTCTTGGTGTCGAGCGTACCGCAGACATAGACAACGCCCCGCCCGCTTGATGCCGTTTCGCTTTGCGCCGTGCTGAACGGCACAATCGTACCACTGTCGCTGGACTGCCCAATACCGGTGATCGTTCGGGCCTGCCCTTCAATCACATGCGCGGGCACGGGCGGTGTCCAGCGTGTCGGCACTTTGGGGTTGGACAGATATATCCGGGTGACACGGCGCCCTTCCTCGGCCTGCCCTGTCGATTGCGCCGCATCTTCGGGCGCGTCCGTGTCATCATGGGCATGACGCCCGACACCCAAAAGCGCCTGTTGCAGGTCACGGTCGGACGCAAGGACCCCGCTGTCCATCACCCGATTGATCTCACCATTGACCATGATGGCCACCTCGGAGGCGACCGAGCAGGCCACCCCGATGTTCTGCTCGATCACGAGGACGTCGATATCGCCTTCCTGACCCAACCGCACCAGCATCTCTGCCACTTGGTTCACGATGACCGGGGCCAGACCCTCTGTGGGTTCATCCATCACCAGCAAACGCGGGTTCAGCAGCAAAGCCCGGCCAATCGCAAGCATCTGTTGCTCACCGCCTGAAAGCTGACCACCGCCATTCGTCTTACGTTCTGCCAGACGCGGAAAAACAGAGTAGACCCGCTCGACCGTCCACGGTCCACCGCGTGTCGCCACGAGTTTCAGGTGCTCATCAACCGTCAGCGATGGCCAGAGCCGTCGCCCCTGCGGGACATATCCGATGCCCATGCGCGCCGTCTCTGAAGTGCTCATCCCACCGATCTCTTGACCCTGGAAAGAAATACTGCCCGCCGCAACCGGCACCAGCCCCATGATCGCCTTGCAAAGGGTGGTCTTGCCCATACCGTTGCGGCCCACAACGGACAACACGCCGCTTTCAAGGGTCAGATTGACACCCTGCAAAGCGTGGCTTTGACCGTAGTAGACGTTCAGGTCCCGGACGACGAGGCTACTCAATGATCATCCCCCCCAAGGTAGAGGGCCTGCACCTCGGGGTCTTCTTCAATCTCGGCAGGTTTGCCTTCTTTGAAGATGCGCCCGTTGTGCATCATGGTGACATAGTCGCTGACCCGCAGCGCCACATCCATGTCATGCTCAATAATAATATAGCCCATATGACTGGGCAGGTTCGTCAGAATCTCGACCAATTCACGCCGTTCGGTGGGCGAAAGGCCCGCAGCAGGTTCGTCAAAAAGGATAAAGCGCGGCGCACCTGACAGTGCCATCGCGATTTCCAGCTGGCGCTGCTGCCCATAGCTCAGATCACTGACAATCGTATCACGCACATCCCACAGATTAACCCGGATGGTCAGTTCTTCGGCGGTCGCCGACAGCGCATCATTACGCCGTGGCTGCATGAAGGAGAACCGCCCACGGCTCACCCCAAGGCAGGACAGGTAGACATTGTCAATCACGCTCAGACCAGTGAACAACAGCGAAATCTGATAAGTCCTGCGCAGGCCACGGCGGATACGTTCATGCGGTGGAAAGCGGGTAACATCCTCGCCAAAAAACCGGATGGACCCTTCGCTGGGCGGAAAGTCCCCGGTGATGCAATTGAACAGCGTGGTCTTGCCCGCACCGTTCGATCCCAGCACCGCACGGCGCTCGCCCGGACCAACGGACAGCTCAATGTCCGACAGAGCAGCAAGCGCACCAAAACGCTTCGAAAGACCGCGCAGTTCCAGCGCATTTGCGGTGTCAGCTTGCGGGCTCATTTACGGGCCTCCCCGGTCAGCGGGTCACGGTCGCGGCTGGCTCGCAGCCGATCCCAAATTCCCAAAAGACCATCGTCAGAGATGTAGACAACGATCAGAAAACCAAGCCCGATCAAAAGCTGGAACCGGTCACCGCTCAGGCCAAGTGCGATCAGCACATCAACGGCAAATGTCTTCAACAACACGTAGAGGAAGGCACCGATAAAGGCCCCCGCCGGATGCCGCAAACCGCCAACGACCGCGATGATCAGGATATCGATGGCAGGCTGGATCGAAACAGTGCCGGGGCTGATCTGCGCGGACTGCCACGTCAGCAGAATGCCACCCAATCCCGCCGGGATAGCCGAAAACGCGTAAGCCGCCACACGGTGCGCAGTCACGTTATAGCCAAGTGCTGCCATGCGACGCGGATTGTCACGCACGCCCTGCAGCGCCAGACCAAAGGGCGCGCGGCCCAGATACAGCACGGAAAAGTAGGTGATCACAGCCCAAAGCAGCGCCATATAGTAAAACGCCTCTGGCCCGCGCCAATCGACACCAAACAACTGCGGTGGGAAGACCGAGTTGAACCCCTGAAACCCATTGAAAATATCATAGTTCTGACGGGTAAAATAGAAAAACGCCGCCGCGATGGCGAGGGTGATCATGATGGTATAGATACCCTCAGTCCGCACCGCGAGCCAGCCAATAGCTGTGGCAAAGATCACTGTGACAAGCAAGGCTAGCGGGACAACAATCCACCAGGGCCAACCCTGGCTGATCGTATCAATCGCACTGTCGCCAAAGATCGCCACCATGTAGCCAGCGACCCCAGCAAAGGTCATCTGTGCAAGACTGACCATGCCGCCATAACCGGCAAGAAACATCAAAGACGTCGCGATCATTCCGAGGATGAAGGTCCAGCCGAAAATCTGGAACAGCACAAAATCCGAAGCAAAGGACGGCAGGATCAACAGCACAAAGCCCACCAGCCAATAGGCAAACGGAATGGCCTCAAACCAGGTCTTGCGCCCCTGCCGTCTGGCGCGGCTGGCGTCGATCTTTGCTATGAAATCTTCCATTGTCATCGCGCTACTTCCCCAAAAGGCCCTGCGGCCGGAAGGCCAGCACGACAACCATGATCAGGAAGGTCAGCACCACTGCGTAAGTCGGAAAATAGACCGAGCCGAATTGCTCGGCCAATCCGATCAGTAGTGCACCAAGAGCCGCACCAGGGATCGATCCCATACCGCCCACAATCACCACCACGAGCGAAGCAAGCAGGAAGCGCACATCTTCACCCGGTGCTGCCGATTGGAACGTCGCACCAACGACACCGGCCAAACCAGCCAGCCCCGCACCGAAAAAGAAGACACCCATAAAGACCAACTGAATACGTGCGCCGGTGGCACTCAGCATGTCGCGATCATCAACGCCTGCGCGCACCAGCATCCCGACGCGGGTACGGTTCAGCACAAGCCACATTCCGATACCAATGGCGACAGAGGCGGCGAAGATCACAATCCGCACCAATGGGTATTTTAGATAGGAGATCACAACCTCGCCTGAATTCTTGACGCGCTGGCCGGTGATCAGATTGGTTTCCATAGGGCCCGACAACCAAGCAGGCGGCGAAATATTGTAAAAGTCACCCCCAAAGCCCCAAAGCATCAGGTCCGCGACAACAATCGAAATCCCGATTGTGACAAGTGTCTGGCGCAGGTCCTGCCCTTCCATCCGGCGAAAAACAAAAACCTGCATCAAGACGCCAAGAATACCGACGATGACGAATGCCACCGGAAACGCCAGCAGCCAATAGCCGGTCCAGTCCGCGACAAAGAAACCGATGTAGCCGCCCAGCAGATAAAGCGAGCCATGCGCGAGGTTCACATTACGCATCAACCCAAATATCAGCGTGAAGCCGGAGGCTACAAGAAAATAGAGTCCGCCCAGCGTGATCCCGTTAAACAACGCATTCAGAAAGATCTTCTTACGCCCGATAGCATCGACGAGCCCTTCAGGCCAGATCGCAAAGATCAGATAGAGCAGGATCAATGCGACAAGCGCGATAATGCCCGCCCTGATCGGATGCCGTCTGGAAAACGCCCTTATCACGCTTTGCCCTTTCCGAGGCGCTGCGGAACCGAGGCTGTTGCCGACCGGTGCATAATCTGTCTCCTCCCGTCGCGCCCCACGACAGGAGGCGCCAAATCAGCCTAGAAGACGAAAACCATATGGGCCGTATCCAGAAGTATTCACTGGTTCCTGAGGGTCGCTAAATTGTCGCCCTATCCAACGCGAGCAACACGCCGATAGTCTGTTGGCGAGATGCCAACATTCAACGAGAAGAAGCGCGTAAAGGACGCCTGACTAGCAAAGCCGAGGTCATGCGCAATATCCGTCACTGTCTTATCGGTCGACAACAGCACATCAATCGCCCGCTCTGACCGCAGCGTATTGAAGTAGACGTTTGGTGTTACCCCCGTTTGCCGCTTGAACAGCTTGAAGAAATGCGGGCGGCTCAGCCCAACTTCACAGGCAAGCGCGTCCAAACCATTATAGTCGCAAAGATAATTTTTCATCAATTGCTGCGAACGGCGTACCCGAAAGTCGCTGAAATTCCGGTGCTCACGTAGATCAGTCGGACGCGACCGACCAGCCCATGAGGCCTCATAACACTGGCTGGCCAATGCAATCAGCAAGTCCTCAATGCTCAGGTTCAGACTGTTGGATAGCATAAGGCGCACCAGTTTGTGCACGAGCTCTTGAGTATCCTCAAGCAGCCGAAGATATGGCATCCCGAAAGATAGCGCGAAATCAGACGACCCAGTATTTTCAAGAAACCACATCGGTTTGATGTACAGGACCAGACTCAGTGTGCTTCCGCGTTCAGGTGGATGAAACGAATGCTGCTCCCAGGGGCTGACGGCAACGGCAGATGTCTTGCTGACATCATAGGTTTTATCACAGATTCTCACCTGCGCGGTGTCACCTCCCACCGTAAAAATCAAATGCCCCTCGCGATGGGCGTGCGTCGTTATAGGCCGATCCAGATCGTACAAAGCCGCTCGGCCAAAATAACCATGACTGACAGCGATTGCTGTGCTCATGATAGAACCTCCCTTGGCACTCTGCCCATTGTTTGCGCAGAGTGAGAACATCGTGAGCCTTCAGCGATTCGAATCAACGACGTTTTCCTAGAAACAGACGAATCGGTATGAACGGCGACCAAATGGAACTCTTTTGTCCTTTCGTTCTATCAATCTCTACGAGAGCTGGACGGGCTAGGCGCAGTAGGCCGTTTTGACTGTAGTAAAGAATTCTGCCGCGTAGCGCCCCTGTTCACGCGGTCCGAAGCTGGACCTCTTCGTACCCCCAAATGGCACATGATAATCGACGCCCGCTGTAGGAAGATTGACCATCACCATCCCGGCCTGCGCGTTACGCTTAAAGTGGGTCGCATGTTTAAGGGAAGTCGTGCAAATACCGGCGGTCAAGCCGAATTCGGTGCCATTGGCCAAGCTCAGCGCTTCCTCATAGTCCTGCGCGCGCTGTACGGTTGCAACAGGGCCAAAGATCTCTTCACGGTTAATCCGCATCTCTGAGCTGGTGTCGGTAAACAGGGTCGGCTCAAGGAAGAAACCCGGCGTATCGCACCGCACATGACCGCCACCAGCGCGCAGGTTTGCCCCGTCCCGCCTAGCGCTGGCAATAAAGTCGACATCCTGATCCATTTGCGTCTGATCGACGACCGGCCCCATCTGGCTGCTGGCATCCAGCGCCGGGCCAACCTTCAAAGACCTGGTTTTTTCGATCAGCGCCTCGACAAAACGGTTGTGGATTCCTTCTGTAACGATCAATCTTGATGACGCCGTGCAACGCTGCCCCGTGGAAAAGAATGCGCCGTTCAGCGCAGCATCCGTCGCGACATCAAGGTCCGCATCATCCAACACGACAAGGGGGTTTTTCCCCCCCATCTCAAGTTGCATCTTGCGGTTATGACGCAGGCTCGCTTCCGCCACGATGCGGCCCGTTCCAGTAGAGCCGGTAAAGCTCAGCGCACGAATCTGTGGCGCATCAAGGATCGTCTGCCCAACCACACGGCCCGGCCCCATCACCAGATTAAAGACACCATCCGGCAGGCCCGAACGGCTAACGATCTCGGCCAGTGCCCAGGCGCAGCCGGGCACCAATTCGGCCGGTTTCAGAACAACAGTGTTGCCGTAACACAGTGCGGGAGCCACCTTCCAAGCGGGAATTGCGATGGGAAAGTTCCACGGCGTGATGATGCCCACAGGGCCCACCGGTTCGCGGGTCATTTCGACCGACACGCCGGGCCGCACCGAGGGCACGACTTCCCCGCTCAGCCGCAGCGCCTCACCAGCGAAAAAATCAAACAAGCGGGCGGCACGCTCTGTCTCTGCAATAGCCTCTGCTAAGATCTTGCCCTCTTCGCGCGCCAAAAGGGTGCCGATCTCACTGCGGCGGGCCATAAGCTCATCACCGATGAACTTCAGCACATCATGGCGTTGCTGCACGGGCGATTGCGCCCAGTTCGAAAAAGCTGCCGTTGCAGCTGCAATCGCTTGCTCCGTCTCAGCGCGCCCGCCTTCGGCATAGGTGTCGATCACATCATTGGTGTCGGATGGGTTGATGTTTGGGACGGCGTGGCTGGTCTCAACCCAAGTGCCGCCAATCAGAAGTGGTTTCATGGGGTATCCTTAGTAAAGGTCTTCAAGAACGGCATTCAGCCGGGTTGCAGTTCCGTCCGGCACATGGGTGCGGATTTGTGCACTGCCAGCGGCATCGCGGACTTCATCAAGGGAATAGCCAAGGTCGCGCAGGCTGCGTGCCAAAGGCAACGGTTCAAGAATACGCGCGACCCCATCAGACAGCTGATCCCCCGGCTCCGCCTCCATAACGCGCAACACCAGCACACGGTCTCGGTCGGAAATCTGATCAAAATCGCTCAGGATGCGGGGCAGTAGAATGCGCTGCAATGCGCCCCCATCGACTTCACGGTCGGTCATCGTATTCAGGGCATTTGCAATCATCGGGATCAATCCCGGACCCTTTTGCTGGGCCAAGGCGGCATTCAATGACGCGGCCATAAGATCACGCGCCTTCATAGGCGTATCCGTGTCACCGCTATCAAGCGGGGCCCATTTCATCAGCCGCCGCAACCCGTCCATGGCCATGCCGTCGGCCAGCGGGTTGAAACTGGTGCCGTTCAATGTCGCCAGACAACGACCAAGCGCGGTGGCAAAGGCACTTGCAACATCTGTCTCACCCGCGTTGGCAATCAGCGACGGATCGCAAATGATCACGCTGGGCGGCGATGTCTTTTCATCGGCCGTGGCCCCTCTGGACATACAAGGGTCAGGCAGGCCATCAACCCCTGGAATGGCGAAAAGCGCCGGGCGCAAGTCATGCTGGCGCACCGTCTTCTGTTCTGATTTCGCAAGGCGGGAATATCGGAGCTGCGCGATGCTTTGGCGGCATTTGCGCCCATGCAAAATGGCGCGCGCAGAACCGCTGGCAATGATCACATCGCAGCTATCAAGCTCAATAAGACCGACCGCATGCTTTGCACTGTGATGTTTGCTTTGCCCTTTCGCGATAGAAAGGATTGCAGGTGTTACCCGGTCGGGCAGCCCCATCAGCACCCGATGCAATGATGGGGTTTCCTGCTTGTCACTGTCCGTCAGGATCAGGACATTGCGATGGCGTTGCTCTTCCAACTCAGCGCGCAATGCTTCCTCTAGCACATTGCTGGCAAAGTGGATGCGGGACTGGAACGTGATGAGTGTCATCTCAGTCGACCTGTCGCATTGCTGGGGAAAAAGGGGGGACGGACCGGGCCCGACTGGCCCCGGTCAAGATGGTGAGTTGTGTGTATCCGGAAAACGAACCCTGGTGTCACGCAATCACCGTTTTCATAAGCGTCTCTTAGTAAGAAGCTTTACACTCTGGTGTCTCGCGCGATGGCAGACCAATCGCGGCGAATGTATCTGCATCCAGACCAAGCTGCTGGTTGACGCCTTCTTTGAGCGCAACAAGCTGCGTGACAAGGTTGCCATTCTCATCCTCGACCACTTCAGAGACGAAGTTCGTGCCGATAGCCTGACGGTTGCCATCCAGCGTGATCGTCCCGTTTGGCGCGTCCAGCGTCAGATTTGTCAGACAGCTACGGAAGTCGCTCTGACCATCGCCCAGGTTGCCGCCAACGCTGTCAACACACTGCAGCATCGCGCTCGTGGCATTGTAGTAGCCAGTCGCAAGCAGCGATGGGCTCGGGAAACGGTCCTCAGGCGCAAAGTTGTCCTGATAGGCCTTCACATATGCCTGCCACCCGGGATCATCCCAAGTATCCGCCTGCGGTCCGGAGGATGGTGTGCCGATCAGGGCTTCCTTGGCCGAACCTCTGGAGTTTAGAACGGTACCGTCCACCATGATGGAGCCACCAATCAGGTTCGCGTCACCGCCAGCCTGCTGGTACTGGTTGAGGAAGTTCACAGCGTCACCGCCACCAAGACCAACATAGATCGCATCTACATCGTCAGGCAGTGCTGCTATGATCGAACCGAAATCCTTGGTCCCAAGTGGTACCCACAGACGCTCGGCCACTTCGCCGCCTGCGGCGCAGAACTCCGTCACAAGGCCGAAGACCTGTGTGTAGACGAAGGAATAGTCCTCGCCGACAGTTGCGATCGTCTCATAGCCTTTTTCATTGTAGATATATTCGCCGAGACCTGCGGACCATTGAGCACCATCCGTGTTGAAACGGTAGAAGTTGTCGGATGGGGTGACATATGTTGTCTCCATCGCGCCCGAGATACCGTTGATAAAGGTCACACCCGGCTGGGTCTTCGAATAGTCGCGGATCGCGATCCCTTCAGAACCGGAAAGCGGTCCCAGAACGATTTCGACACCGTCCTGCTCAACCAGCTTGCGCGCGCCGCGCACGGCGCTATCGGGACTCGTGTCTGTGGACTGAATAATCAGTTCGATCTCGCGACCAGCGGCCATACCGTCAGCCTGTGCGAGTGCGGTGCGGACACCACGAACACCATCTTCACCAAGGGCTGTGTATGTGCCTTCCAGTGTTGCCAGAACACCGACCTTCAACGGGCCGCTGTGTCCATCAGCAAAGGCTGTTCCGGCGGCCAGTGTCAATGCGAGCGCGGATGCACCCAGTTTCATCGAATTCGTCATTATTTCCTCCCAAAGCTACCGCGCAGGACGCCTGCGCTTGCTACTGTCATTGAAGCCCCAGCGGACCTGTCTTGAGGATGACAAGGGGTGCGCAGACATTGCGATTGGTCTGCTTTTTTGGTCCTGAAAGGGGCAATCCGCCCTGTCACAAAGGTGGAAGGGACAGGGTGGGCGCAAGTTTTATTGGTCGAGTGCGAGAACAGCATCGCCATCGACAAGCGAGACCTGTTCAAGCGCCTCTTCGCCCTGCCAACGGAAGATACCCGCTGGCAGGGCGGTTTCGGTATATTTCATCGACCCGGTGACACCGTCGTAGTTGATCTCTTCACCCGCACGGACCGCCTCGATGCCATCCGCGCAGGTGCAGACAGCCTTGCCGTCACCACCGGTGATCTCATACATCGCTTCGGTCCATGGGCTGCTTTCAACTGTGCCTGCTTTTTCAATCGCACGTGCAGTTGAAACCAGCAGATCATAGTACTGCATGGCGTAAGAGTGGCCTGCATCCCAATCGTGGACGCGTATTGGGACGCATTTGCCGTGGCTTCATAGAAGTCCCAGCAGGACTGCCAGAGTTGGAATAAACCGCCAAAACCACTTCGTGCTTGGCGGCTGCATCGGCGGTCAGAGTCTTGATGAATCCAGGCTCCTGCCATTTCTGCGTGCCCAAGATGAATCCGCTGTTACCGGCTGCGGCAACCATCTGTTCCAAAATCGCTGACGACAGACAGATCGCATTCAAACTGACATACTAGTCCGTTCCAAAGTTACGCATATCCCAGACCCCGATGTCGAGCTCGGGTGTAAAGGTATCAATGACGCTTGCGAGCGCGGCGTGGTGAGAGGTGGTCCTAGATTTTGGACCAATTTGCAGCCAGTTTAAGATTGATCAGGGTTTCATTTAAGCTGCTTTTCTCATTTGCTGGACTTTGCTGTCATAGGCCTCATCGGGGGTCAACAGGCCGTGGGTCGAGTGGGGGCGCTCTGCGTTATAATAGGTCATCCATTTGCCAATCCCGGCGCGCGTTTCTGGGCCTGTCTCAAAGGCATTCATATAAACGCATTCGTACTTCAGTGATCGCCAAAGCCGTTCAATCATGCGGTTGTCACGCCATGCGCCTTTGCCGTCCATGCTAATCTTGATCTTTGCGTCCAGCAGCACGTCGATCCACACGCCACTGGTGAACTGACTGCCTTGATCGCTGTTGAAGATTTCCGGCGTTCCGTGCTTGGCCAAGGCCTCTTTCAAGGCCTCCACACAGAAGTCCGCGTCCATGCTGTTCGACAGCCGCCACGAGAGAACCTTGCGGCTATACCAATCCATGATGGCGACTAGATAAAGGAACCCACGACGCATCGGGATATAGGTAATGTCGGCGCACCAAACTTGGTTCGGGCGGTCAATCACGATGTTGCGCAGCAGGTATGGCCAGATCTTATGATGTGGATGCTTCTTGCTTGTGTTGGGCTCCTGGTAAATCGGAACCAAACGCATCAGACGCATTAAGCGACGTACACGGTGCCGACCACATCGATGCCCATTCCGCTTCATGTAACGGGCCATCTGACGCGATCCGTACCACGGCGTTTCCAGGAACTGCTTGTCGATAATTTCCATGAAGCGCAGGTTCTCAGAGCTTTCACCGACAGGTCGGTAGTAAAGCCGTGACCGCGACAGTAGAGGTGGTCGCCTTTTGGTTATTCCTGTCGCAGCCCAAACTCCCGCAGGAAAAGGCACTTTAGGCCTTATACTGAATTGTTGGGCACAACCAAAGACGCCATAATATAACAGTCTTGCAATGTCTCATTGCCACGGCAACCGTCCGTGATACGCTTTAATTCTGTTTCCAAAGTGCGCAGCCTTTTGATCCGTAGCCTGACATCCGATAATTGCGCATAGGCAATGTCGGCGGCTTCTCTACAGGGCTGATCTGGATGATTTTGCAATCTCATCAAAGCCAAAATCGCCTCGATCGTGAAACCAAGGTCGCGGGCGCGTTTGATGAATCCAAGCTTGTCCACCGCTGCCTGATCATAGCGCCGCTGGTTGCCTGCCGTCCGGTCAGGTTGGGCAATAAGCTTCATATTTTCATAGTATCTGATCGTCGGAACTTTAACGCCCGTCTTTTTTGACAATTGACCGATTGAAAACATGAAAATTCCTCTTGAACCTCTAGTTACTAGAGACATTACGATGCCAATGTAATGCTTGCAAAGGAGAAGAGCATGTCTGGTTGTTGTAATCACACTGCTAAATTCGATGGTGTGTCGGATGATTACAAACGCCGTTTGTGGATCGTCATCGCCATCAATGCTGTGATGTTTGGGGTTGAAATGGCGGCAGGACATCTTGCACATTCGCAGGCCTTGCAGGCGGATGCGCTTGATTTTCTAGGTGATACACTGACTTATGGGCTGTCATTGGCCGTGATCGGGGCATCGCTGCGCGTACGTAGCAGCGCAGCCCTTGCAAAGGGCGTTAGCTTGTTGCTGATGGGGATATGGGTTTTCGGATCCACCATATACCGCGTGTTTTATACAAGCGTTCCCGAAGCCGGTATCATGGGTGTCATCGGGTTTCTGGCCTTGGCTGCGAATATGGCAAGCGTTCTGATTCTTGTGAAGTACAAAGACGGTGACGCGAATGTCCGGTCCGTTTGGTTATGCTCGCGTAATGACGCGATTGGCAATGTGGCCGTTATGATCGCTGCGTTGGGCGTCTGGGGCACAGCCACTAGGTGGCCGGACCTTATTGTTGCGGCGGTTATGGCTGGGCTGTTTTTATCATCTGCGGTACAGATTCTGCGGCAAGCTGCAGCCGAATATCGTCAGGTATCACCTGCCGCTAGCGCCCTTGGATCCTGATCGAAAACTGGCGTGTGGCACCAGGCGGTGGGACTGGGAAGGGGGCTGCGCGTTGAATGATGCGCAACGCCGCCCGGTCCAGATCTCGTGCGCCAGAACTTATGGCGATAGCGACACTTGCCAATCCACCGTTAGCTGCGACGGTGAATGAGACCACAGCTTCCCCACTAGTGTTGACGCGGGGTCTTGGTATCTGCGCCACGCGGCGCATGACTTCGCCTGGGTAATTGGATGTGACGGTATTTCCACTTTGCTGGGCTTGTCCCTGGCGCGTGCCTTCTGTTGCAGCTGGCGCTTGCTCGCCACCAGAAGCACTGCCCTGCGTTGCGTTGCCCTGCGGTGGCGGAGCGGTTGCGCGCGCAGCGGCAGCAGGGTTGCGGGCAACAGGTCGGATCGATGTTGCGGGACTGCTGTCGTCCGCTGTCTCCCCAACAATCGTTTCTGGTGGAGAGGGTGCAACAGTTTGCATCGGAGACACAGTTGATAGAGGCGCTGATGGGACAATGGGCTGTGCTGCAATTGATGGAACGGGAACTGTTGGCATTGATGTCGCTTGTTGCACTGCAGGCAAGACCTGTTGAGACGCAGCTTGCGTTGTGACTGGCTGGGCCTGTGTCGCTTGCGGGGGACTTACGGCTTCGGCTGGGGTCAACACGGGCTCTGCACTCACCACGCCCGCCGAGAGATCCGCAAAGTTGGTGCCCAGCGATGCTTGCATAACGCCTTGGTTGCTTTCCAGTTCGACGACTTGCGGAGAGGCAAAGCGCAGGCTGGACCATAGCACCAGCGTCGTTGCGAAAACAAGTGATGCACCTTTAGCGATGGCAGAATGGCGTATCATTCCAAAGCTCGCTTTGTCACAATCAAGATTCGACCGATACCCGCAGCTTTCAGTTCTCTGGCGACTTTTACAAGTGTGTGTGCAGGTAGATTACGATCAGGTACGACACGCAGGGTTTCCCGTGCCGTTTCTTCCAGACTTTGCACAAAGGTGGCTGGATCGGTCTGCAGCTGTCCTTGGTAACTAATCTGCCCGTCGGGATAGATGACCAACGCATTGGGGGGGGCTTGCCCATCCAAATTGTGTGTCTCGACAAGGCGCAACACGGGATCAAGCGGTTGTGCCAGAGTCCCTGCAACCATGAAAAACACCAACATCAGGAACACGATGTTAATCAGGGCGATCGTCGGTTCCCTTTGCGGTTTTTGTTTTGCCAAACGTCGCATGCATCACGCCCCAAGCACCGTGACACGCAGATCGGGTAGTGCGCGCAATGCCACTAACAGATCTGTCAGTCGTTGAGCATTCACACCTTCTCCCAAGCTGACCAAAACGGTGCTTGGTCCCTTAACATCACCAAGTGGTGTCTGTGCTAGATCGTCCAAGCGCCTCACCTCGCCGTTGACTTTTAAGAAATCCTCATCGAGCTGTACAAAAATGGGCGGGGTGTCTGCATCGCCAGCGGTGGCAGGGACCGCTGCGGACAGTTCAACCTCGGCAAAGGTTGAAAACGTGGAACTGAGCATGAAGAATAGTAGCAATAAAAAGATGACATCGATGAGTGACGTCATCGATAATCGCCGCCGCCGTTTGCCGGCCTTAGCCATAGGCGGGCACCATATCGGGTGCTGATCTTGATTGGTGCTGGCCCGGAAACAGGATCGTGTAAATTGCCTTATCCACAAAGATACGTTCCGCTTCCATGCGTCCTTCAAACCAGCTGAGCACCAGCGCCGTTGGCATCGCGACAACAAGCCCTACAGCCGTTGTCAGTAAGGCAACCCAAATCCCCCCAGCAAGGATAGACGGATCGACCTGTGATCCGGCACTTTGCAACGCCTGAAAGGCATCAATCATCCCTAAAACTGTACCAAAAAGGCCCAACAACGGCGCCAGCTGCGCCACGCTGTCAAGAAACCGCAGCCCGCGTTCCAACAATCCAAATCGCGCCTCGGCTTCCGCCTGAAGCCGCTCGGCCGGCTGACCCTGCAAGGCCAAGTTAATAATAGGTTTTAGATAGCTTTTGGAGTGATCTAACGTGGCAAGTGCAACTGCTTTTTCACCACTATCATGTGCTTGAATGGCTTGGGTTAAGACCAAATGCCGTCCAACGCCCGCCGCTGTAAACTGCCAAAGTTTATACAAGATGACAGCCAAAGTCAGAATGGCCACGACCATCAGCAAAATGACAACGGGCCCGCCGATTTCCGCGATCTGCTGCAGGGCAACAAAGAGCGTTTCAAGCAACTTCATTACCCCAGCACCTCGACGTCAACGCGGCTGAGCAGGCTCAAATCGGCATCGCAAGTTGCCGGATCAATATCAGCTCCTTCACATGTACTGGCGCCGTTAAACAAAACGCGACCTAAATTGTCGCAAGTCAAAGACGTGACTGCGAATTGACGGACACGCGGGCGGTCAACAGGGAGGGTGCCAAAATCAAAAAGTATTAACCGATTGACTGTATTATCTGCATCAAAAAGCACAGTTTCGTAAACCGCCTTGTCTATTGGCACCGTGGTCGTGTTTGTGATCATGAAAGTTAACACACAGCTTTGATCCAGCGTTTCCGTCTTATTCAATTCGACACGGATAGCTTTGATATCATCAGCCAATGCCGATGAAGCAAGAAAAGTCATGAACAATGCTGTCAGAAAACGTATCATATAGGCCCCGCATAAAGAAAACACTCTTGGCTGGCGGCGGTCATGCTCGACGGTAGCTGGCAATGGCTAGTTACGCACGAAGTATCCAAAAGGCAAGCTGACCTGCCACGCGGAAGAACATAACATACGATGTGTTCTCCCATTGCCGTCACGTCCGTTCACATGGTTTTCAAGCGTCCGCAGCGTGCGGTCTTGGTCGTTGCCGTCTAACCGCCAAAGCGGACTGTTTCTTGCGTCTGGACTTTGCATCTGTAGCAGTGTGTGCCGCTGATGCCGTTGCTTTACTTCCGGACAGCATATTGGCTTGTTGGGCGGCTGTCGGGAACTCGAAAATATGAATGGCCTGCACGGTCTTTTCTGTGATCTTGTTCAGCCGTGCGGCAAGCTGCGTAGCAAGTAATGAGCTGCCACCGATTGTGAAAAAGTTAAGGTCTGGATCAGTAATTTGTTCACTCAATAGGTCAGACCAAACTCCCAATACATCCGCTTCTGCCCCTTGCATGACGCGCGCGGGCCGATTGCTGACCATATCTTTTGCACGTTTATAAAGCACCTTTCGGTCGATTTTCCCGTTTCCTGTCAGCGGCAATGACGGTAGCGCTTCGAGGTGGGTTGGGACAAAGGCCTTCGGCAAACGTTCCAACAACCATCCCCGCAGCGCGTCAATATCGACGCATTCCTTTCCAGTTGTAAAAAATGCCGCAAGGCATTTGCCAGATGCAGCGCCATCAAGAACAATGGCAGCCCCTTTTTGGATACCTGGATAGGCAGTCAAGGCGACCTCAACTTCGCCTAACTCTAACCTGAGGCCGTTCAGCTTTACCTGGCTATCTGCGCGACCCAAAAACTCGATCCAGCCATCTTGATGCCAACGCGCCCAATCCCCTGATCGGTAAAGCCGTTCACCAGTGTCAGGATGTACAACAAAGCTTTTCGCTGTCAGCCTCGGATCATCCCAATACCCGCGTGCCAGCCCTGCCCCGCCGACGTAAATCTCTCCGGGTACACCAACAGGACGTGGTTGCAACGTATGATCGCAAATCAGCACTTTATGATTGGCCAGTGGCAGACCATAAGGAATACTGCGCCACGCCGGGTCGATGTGCGTGACAGGAAAATCGACCTGCCAGATTGATCCTTCCGTGGGTCCGCCCATCGAGATTAGATCAATATTTGGGGCGACCTCTTTGACCTTGCGGCATAAAGGTACCGGCAGCCAATCACCCGATAAAAACACAGTGCGCAACGCGCGTAGGTCAGCCAAATTGCCTTGCTGTTCCAGCTCGTCGACCAATAATGTCAATAACGCGGGCACACTGTTCCAGACAGAGACCCCGTGCCGTTTAATCAGCGTACACCATGCGCGTGGCGCAGGTTCCAACTCGTTTTCTGGTATGACCAGCGTACCACCTGCCGCCAACGTGCCAAACACATCATAAACAGACAAGTCAAAGTGTAGCGCAGAAACCATCAATGTACGATCATCCACACCAACAGCGTTACGCGCATTGACGGCCAGAATGGTATTTAGCGCGGCTTGGTGTTCAATCATTACACCTTTGGGCGTCCCCGTCGTGCCAGATGTAAACAGGACGTAAGCCAACGATTTGGGATCCATCTTTAAATCCAGATCCGCCGCATCCCCCAAGGACAGCCACGCATCATCAATCATAATCGTGGTCAGATCTTGCGATATGACAACAGGCGTATCTGACGCCAACAATATGCGGCTATGCCCTTGCTCAATCAGGGCACGGGCCCTTGCGGTCGGTAACGCCGGATCAATCGGCATATAGGCCCCACCCGCCTTGAGAACACCAAGAACTGCAACGATCTGTTGCCATCCCTTTTGCATATGCACGGCAACAAGTTCTTCTGGCAAAACACCCTGCGCCAACAATGCATGAGCAAGATGTGTGCTGGCCTGATCCAGTTCATGGTAAGTTATAGCGCGTTCGCCGGAAACAACGGCGATATGGTCAGGGGTTTCCTGGGCGCGATCTTGGAACGGCGCAAACAGGGGTTTCTGCGCCTGATTTGCATGCCATGTCACAGGAACAGATATGACATCCGCAGAGGGACGGTCATGAAACAGTTCGGGGTCGGACCAGCGTTCTTTCGAAGTCAATTGACGCAGCCAATTGATATGTGTCTGCGCAATTGCATCGATTTGATCTGACGCAAACGCCTCTTTGACGTAATCCCAATTCAGAACCAGGCCACCGTCGCATTCCAATGCTTGATGGTCGATCAACAACTGCGGTGTTTGCACAGCGGCGTCCGTAATTTGTCCAAACGCGCCAAATGCATCAAGATAACTGCGCCCTGTCCCCAGACCACTCGTGAAAACGTAAGGAAGCAATGCTCGGCCATGCGTTTGTTCGCGCGCTGAAAGCTTGGCCAACACTTCAATACCGCTGAGCGCATTGTGATCAAGGTCTTGCCAAAGTTGTTTTTGGACAGCCTTGGCCAGCATTTCCATTGTTGACGATGCCGCGCAGTCAATTTCAAGTGGCAATAACGATGTAAAGTCTCCAATCACATCCGCCATGTCGGATCCGGCAGCATCGCGTGAAAACAGGGTCACGGTTAGACAAAAATGCGGTGTTGCGGCCCACACAGCAAGACTGCGGGCATAAAGCGCCATCAAGAACGCAGATCCGGTTAACCCATATTGATTGGCGATTTTTTGCACAGTTGTCCATTCAGCTGCGTTCAATTTGGTTTGAACCCGGTCGAAATACATCCCGCTCAGCTTGCTGACGGATTTTTCCAACGGCAAATCCGGACCTAACGGCAGTTCCGACACCCGTGCGTCCCAATAGGCCGCGGCCCGCTGCATTTGTGGAGTGTCTTGACCCGCCTCCAGCCGGGCCACATGGGCGCGAAATGTACCGTCAGGTGCGGATGGCAGATTTTCGGGCTGATCGTAAGCCTGCCACCACTGTGCGACCCATATTTCCAAAGATTTAATATCAAATAGTAAAATATCAAAGCTGACATGCAGAACCCATTGGTTCTGAGGCAGGCGCGTCAACTTGATTTCGAACATAGGCCAGCTGTCAAAGGCCAAAACCTGCTGGCGCATCGCACTGCGTGTTTCCGTCACTTCGTGTCCGGCAACATCAGGGGTAGCCCCAGATTGATCATTACAAACGATATCATAGTGCGGCACCTGAGGCAGGATCCGCTGTTCTCCATCTGTGGTAATCACCGCCCGCAGCATCGGATTAATCGCGATGATGTGGTTCAACGCCACTTCCAGGCGATCCGGATCAAGCCCGCCACTTTCAATTTCCAAATAACCATGCGCCGCAACGCCGCCTAGTTCGATCTGGGGACTTCGGCCCAACCAATAGGCACGCTGAACATGCGTCAGTGCGAAGGGCGTGCCATCTTCTACGGCGGGTTGTACGACAACCTGCTCTTTGTGTTGCTGGATTTGCTGTGCGCCTGCTACAAGAGTTGTCCAACCTTCAATAGAGCCGGCTTCGGCCAATGCGCTGAAGCTAATGTCGATGCCATCTTGCTGGAGACGTGTCCGCAGGCGCATCAGTGACACCGACGCCAGCCCAAGTGCAACTAGATTTTCGCTTTGTGAAAGTTCTTCAGGTGTTGCGTCCAGTTCGGCGGCTGCAAAAACAGTAAACTTATGGGCGTCCCAGACAGGCAGCGTATAGGGTGTTTCAACAGAAATGTCCGTCATAAAAAGGCTCCACAAAAGGATGTGTTAAGGTCTTCCATTGGGCACCTCGCGTTCACGTTTATTCCAAAACTGGGTTTGTTGCTGGATAAACCACTGAATAATCTGGGCATAAAGGGGAACTACGAAATCCGGGGACAGACCCGAATCTTGCGCCCATGCATGGCGATCCGACAGCATCGCTGCGACCCGTTCGGGTGCAGGAATAGCCGCAGCATTTGCCTTAAAATCAGCAGCGCGCAGCACATATTTCAACCGCATGCCAAGCAGGAAAATGATCTGTTGATCCACGGTATCAATCGCTTGACGGACATCGCTAAGGTCTGCACATGCGGCAGGTGTTTCGGCATGAATGCCGATGTCTTTGGCGGACAGTTTTCGTGTCATGCGCTTTCTTTCGTTGTCATGGCATTTGCCGTCTTGAGCAGTTCTGCCCGCAGTTGGGCCTTGCTGACCTTCCCAACCCCAGTGGTTGGGAACGCGGCAATTGGTCTGAACTCATCTGGCATTTTGAAGGCTGCCACGCCTTGCTCCAGAAGGAACCGTCGAAGTTGGAGCGGCTTGATCTTATCGTCAGACGCGATCACAAATGCGCAGATCCTTTCGCCCAATATGTCATCAGGCAAGCCCACCACGGCAGCGTCTTTCACTGTCGGATGCGCAATCAGCAGGTTTTCAATTTCTTCCCCAGAGAGTTTTTCACCACCTCTGTTGATTTGCTCTTTTTCGCGTCCAACGACACAAATTGTGCCATCTGGTTGTTGGATCACAAGGTCACCGGACACGTAGTAACCATCATCAGTCAGAGCGACGGCATTCTTATCAGGTGCATTATAGTAGCCGCGCATCGTGTATGGTCCGCGGGTCTGAATCAATCCTACCGACCCGTTCGCAAGACAATACCCGTCTTCATCGACAACCCGCACTTCATCCGCCTCGCACATTGGAACGCCTTGGGTTTCACAAATATGCTGGTCAGTGCCATCAAGATCAGTGTAACAAATAAGGCCCTCGGCCATTCCAAAGACTTGTTGCAGTTTGACACCCAGCTTTGGGCCAATGGCATAGGCGGTCTTTACGGGCAGCTTTGCTCCACCCACTTGCAGCACTTGCAAACTGGCGAACAGCGCCGGGTCTGCCTGATCGGCCCAAATGATCGCGATCGGTGGTACGACGGATGTGATCGTAACCCCGTGTTTGGCAATAAGATCACCACATGTCGCCGCATCTGCTGTTGGTGCAAAAACGACTGTTCCGCCAGACAACAGGGTTCCAAAAATGCCAGGACAGGCAAAAGAGAAATTATGTGCAACAGGCAAGGCACACAGGTAAACGGTGTCCTTGTTCATCCCACTTGCCTGTGCCGCGCAGCGCATGTTGAAAAGATATTCTTGATGGCGGCGCGGGATCAGTTTTGGAATGCCTGTCGTTCCACCAGAAATTTGAAACACAGCCACGTCGTCTGATCTGGGCCCAATAGGTAACACCGATGTTTGTGTCTCAAACAGCGCTTCAAGTGCGACCTGATCTGACAAAGGCTGACCGTCGATAACAACATGTGACAAGTTGGAACATCTGGCCTGCAACAGGTGACCTAGATTGCGATAGTCAAACCCGTCGTGTTGATCTGCCGTGATATAGGCCTTGGCGTTGCTGAATTGGCAAAATTCATTGATTTCTAACTGCCGATGCGCAGGCAAGGCCAAAACGGGCACAACACCTATATGGATCAATGCCAGAACAGTTTCTACAAAGCTAATGCGGTTCAGTAGTTGCACAACAACGGTATCACCGATGCTGAGCCCGAGACGTGTAAAGCCATTCGCCAGCTGTTCAGACCGAGTTTTCAGATCGCGAAAGCTGCATGAGCTATGTTCATCAATCAGCGCAAGCTTTGACCCATAACGCCCGCAAACTTCGGCAAACATGTCAGTGAATGTATCGCCTTGCCAATAACCATTGGCCTTATACTGTTCTTTGAATTTAACGGGCCAATCCGGGCATGCGGCGTTTAGTTGGTCCAGCTTGCTGCGGTCTTGCATCATTGGTTTGCCTGCAGTGTATTATCACCATGCAAATTAAGTGCTTGGAACATGGTTTTGAATTTTGTGTTTGTCTCGTTCAGCTCCATCTGCACGGATGACCCGGCAACAATCCCCGCACCTGCAAATAGTCGCGCATGGGTCCCGTCAATTTCGGCGCACCGCAACGAAACAGCCCATTCGCCATCACCTGCGGCATTGCACCACCCAACCGCGCCAGCATAAAAGCCGCGCGCCTTGCCTTCGACGTGGGCAATACGGCTGATCATATTCTTTGATGGAAAGCCCAACCGCGGGGGTCGGATGCAACGCGCGCGCTAAATCTAAAGCGGTTGTTGTGGAATATCTGAGACGTCCCTTAATCTGGCTTGACAGGTGATGGATCGGACCGGCCGTTAGGACTTCTGGTTGATCAGGTGCAACAATGTCATCGCAATATTGCGCCAACACGTCACAAACGGATCGGACTGTATAACGGTGTTCCTGCTGGTCCTTTGCCGAAGCGGTCAATTGCGCAATCCGTTTTTCATTTTCGGCTTTATCAGGATGTGAAGCAACCGACCCGGCCAAAGGATTGGCATAGACAAAATCGCCATGTTTTCTAACCAACAATTCGGGACTTGCACCAATGAAAACCCCAGTTTGGGTGTTGTCCGATAGACAATGCGGCACAGAAAAGACATAAGATGCCGGGTGCTTTTGCAACAAATTGCGCAGGACATCCAAACTGTCGATATTGCGTGTCGCCGTCAGGTCCAGTTGGCGCGACAGCACGATTTTATCAATCATGCCCTGCCGGATAAGTGTTAAGCCGTTTTCAACAGCTTTTTGGTAATTGCGTTCGCTTTCAATGCGATCAATGAAGTGTGCGGTATTGGTGTGCCGCGTTGTTTTATCGGTCAAAACCTGCGTTCGGCTTGGGTATAAAACATCACAGGGTAATACCAATGCGGGGCGGGTCTCTTCCGAAAATGGGATTGCGCCCATAACGACAGGTTTGCGGCCTTCTTCGCGGGCCAATGCGAACATCGCTGTCATCTGTTCAAGGGGTGTCATGCCACATAAATCAGCCGAGCTCAGGCGCTTACCCCGTCCGACCATCGGCTTATCAGGTGAAATAAAGTAGGTGGTACATGCATCCAGATCATCGCCAGTTTTGACAATGACAGATGCTGTTTCATCTTCAAGTACTGCGTGATGACCAATGTTCATTGATTGCCCCTTTTTTGCTCTGGACAGGCTGCCAAAGACGCGATGTGCGCCTCAAGTGTGGACAAGTTTGTGTGGGTGAAAATATCTGTGACGGGCATCTCAAAGTGCAGCTCTGCCGATATTCTCTTGTGCGCCTCAACCAGATCGATAGACGACAGTCCAAGTTCAAAAAAGTTCGTGTTCATATCTATGTTTTTTGATCCCACCAAATCTTGCAACACGCGTGTCGCAGGCCCCGATGCGTTACGGCGCTTGGATTTTGTTGGTGCCGCGGCGGTCGGCACATCAAATTGTGGCATTGCCGCAAGATCAACCTTTCCATTGCCGCTAAGTGGCAGCTCCGACATGATTTTCACCCGCTTGGGCCGCATGTAGTCAGGCAAAAATTCTGCCGTATGTGCCAGAATATCTGTTTCTGAAAGTTCAGATGACACCACATAGGCAACAAGCGTGTTGTCTTGCAGACGGACAGCGGCTGCTGTGATCTGATCGTGGCTTTCAAGGGTGCTTTGAATTTCTGCCAGCTCAATGCGATGCCCTCCTAGCTTGATTTGGTGGTCCTTGCGACCCAAAAACTCTAAACGACCATCTGCCCAAAATTGCCCAAAGTCACCGGTGCTGTAATGGCGTTGTTGGTCGACATCATAAAAGGCGGCATGCGTCAGGTCCGTGGCATTCCAATAGCATTTCGCCAACCCCTGCCCCCCGATATGCAACGCACCCGGCACATCATCCGGCCGATCCATATTGTACTTGTCTAAGACACGATAGTGTTGGCCCGGCATGGCCCAGCCATAAGGCACCGATGCCCAGCTGGGGTGTACTTGAGCCAATGGCTGCCAATTTGACCAAATAGCGGCCTCGGTTGCCCCACCCAATGCAATGGCCTGTGTAGACGCCCCGAGCGCTTTCAGCTTGTCCCCCAAGGTCACTGGCACCCAGTCTCCGCTGACCAATGCCAGACGCAATGTATCAGGTATCGTCAGGCCCTTGCCTTCCATCCAGATCAGCAGCATCTGAAGGAGTGCGGGAACCGAATTCCAGATTGTGATGTCATGCTGAACAATCAAATCAAACCAATGAGCCGGATCCCGATCATGGCCGGGCGCGGGCATCACAATACCTCCACCTGCGCGCAGGGTCGCGAAAATGTCAAATACGCTAAGGTCAAAATTTAATGCCGATAAGGCGAAAACACGATCACCTGACCCCAGATCGAATTCGGTCTGCATCGCGACCAATGTATTCAAAACAGCGCCGTGGGCCATGCAAACACCTTTGGGTGTCCCCGTTGTTCCTGAAGTGAATATGATATATGCAATGTCATCGCGGACAGTCAGGCTACGCCCCGCAGCCAGTTCGGACAATGGCGACATTGCGACCGCCCCATCCAATACGACCGTTGGCCAATCCGGAAAGATGTCGTTTGCCGCAATGATCGCAGCAGGCGCGGCTTGGGTCACGATAGACAGTTGCCGGGCGACAGGTTGGTCGGGGTCAATCGGTACGTAGACCGCATTCAGGTAGTGAATCGCCAGCACGGCGATGACTTGATCTTTACCTTTAGGCAGAGCCACGACGACGCGATCACCACTGATGACGTTGTGACGTTCAAGGTTTTGCGCACATCCAACCGCCTGTCTTGCCAACTGTTCGTACGTCAGCGTGCCCGCCTGATCGATAATAGCAGGCGCAGTAGGTTTGCTTTGGACGTTTCCCCAAAAATCATCTGTCAAAGACTGTGCCTCATGTGCCACGCCCTTGGTCAGCGTGTTCGCGCGGCAATCACGCTGTTGCGCGGGGATGCTGCGTTTGACAGGTACATCCCAGGCCGCTTCATCTGTGGCGTAGGTGATGACGTTATCATGATAGGCGACAAAGCAGTCCTCCGCCGCGTTCAGGTCAATCACATCATCAGCAACGTCCCAATTCAGCGTCAGTCCGCCCTCTTCCACAAAGGCTTGATGATCAAGGGTGACCTGCGGTGTCTGGCTACATCCGTAAGTCTGGACCCATTCCGCCTGCGGTGCTTCGATGTCGCCAAGGATCAGGCTGGTGAAGACTACCGGCATCAACGACCCGCTGTAGTTATTTTGCTTGCGGGCCAGGTTTTGCAAAAGCGTGACCCCCGCGACAGTGCCATGTTCAAGATGGGCCAATAGCTGATCCTGGGCCGCTTTGACCTGATCTTCAAAGGGCCGATCCATCCCGTCAAAACCAAGTAAGGTGTTGTTGGTAAATTCGCCTAGAACGGTGTTGATATCTTTGTGTATGGGGGGCCTGTTGAATAGGGTCAGGTTCAGCGTGACGTCCTCGTCCACGCTCCAACACGATAGGGTATTCGCGAGAATAGTGGCCAGGGTGTTTGTTGGGGTCACCCCATGTGCCCGACATTTGTTGCGCAATTCGTGCCAAAGCTCTGGCGGAATATGTTGTCTAAACCGTCGAAAACCGTGCTGCGTCGCCGTGGCAGTATCACGTGCTTTTGGCAGGGTTGGTGCCGGCGGTAAATCGTCCAAAACGACGTCCCAATATGCATGGTCACGCGCTGTTTCCTCTGGCGTATGTTGGACAACCACATCCCGAAATCGCAAAGACGGCGCAGGCGCAGTAGGCACACCGGCCATCATTTGGAACCACTCTTGGAAAAACAACTGGCTGCTCCAGGCGTCCAGAATGATCAGATCTACGCAGCTCTGCAGGATGAACCCTTGATCAGTTTGCAGGATGTGCAAATCAAACAAGGGCCAGCATGTGGGATCGCGGCGTTTTGACGTCAGATCGGCGCGAATGGCCTGACGGGCCTGTGAAACCGCTGCTTCAGAGGCGCCACTCAAGTCTTTGACAGGGATCTTGTAACGGGGAACCGATGGCAAAACCCGCTGCTGGCGATTATCACACAGCACCGTCCGCAACATGTCATGACGCTCGATCAGCAGGTTTAAGGCATCTTCTGCCAAACCGGATTGATAGGTATCATTTTCGAATTCGATGTAACTGTTGGCTGCCTTGCCCCCATTACGCAGTGCATCGGTGCGACCAACCACATAGGCTTGTTGGATGGGTGTTTGAGGGAAAGGTTCAAACCGGTCACCATCTGCCGCTTTTGCATCATTGACGTGCGATGCAAGTACCGCCATAATATCGGACTTATGTGCAACAACCCGATCTTTCAGGTCCCCCGTCAATGTACCCGGCGGTGCCCGAAAACGAAGTTGACCATCCTCGACCCATAGCTGGACCGCGGCCGCATCAAGGTCATCCAAAAGAGTTGCCAAACTCATAATGTGCCCTCCGCAATATCAAGCTGAAAGGAAGGAATGGCCTCATGAAATTGCGCCACAGCCGTCGGCGATATTGCGCCGCCCACCATAGCGTGCAGACAGATCTGGGTATCGCTCAGCGACAAGATATCATGCAATCGCGTCATAGAAATATCACCGATCTGGGAAAGCCCAATTCCAAGCGGCACGCTGACCGTCTCAAGCAACTGCGACATCGCACCGGTTTCGATCAGGCCGAACGGCAGGCTATCGCCTTCGTATAGCGGCACGACGTGGTCTAGGTTCAAGACAAAGACGATCAAGAATTGACCTGCACCGATCCAATTGGTGTTACCCGCACTTAACTCCGAAAAGTCAGGCGGTGATGCAGTGCCCACCTTGGAAAGACTATGTTTTGCTGCGTGGTAGGCGTATTGGCCTAGGGCAACACCACTGACACCTTCGCCTTGAAAGACAAAATACGGTTGCACAGGATAAAGCCCGCTGGGCGATGCGTATCCGCGCTTTAGATGGCCATCGACGTAGAACGTCCGCAGGGGCAACAAAAGCTTGGACAAACGGCCCAACCCGATGGGGTCTTTGACGAAATCGCGCATCGTTTTGCGCGGATATTGAGGGCTTGCGCCTGTTACCGGCAGTTCGATCTGTGGATGTGTCGGTTCATTTTCAGAACTAGCACGCACCGCATTGGTGAAAAGCTTGCGCTTCACCGGATCCGCAATGGAATTATTGGTTTTGAGAAACTGCCGCAAGGCCGCTTCTTGCGGCCAAAGATGCATCTCTTGACCTGACTCAGGCTCGTGCGGTCCCTTTAGATCCGTGACCAGCTGGATCAAATCCGGCAGGTTGACCGCGCGCGCCAGTGCAGTGAGCGGTGGACGTGTGCCCACCAACCCCTCGATACGGGTTGCCAGCGCAATCAATTCTAGTGACGTCGCCCCCAAGGATATCAGGTTGTCTGACAGGGAAACCTTTTCGCACCCCAAGACACTGGCAACGATTGCACAAATCTGTGTTGCGTCGTCGCGATTGACTTGCATTTGGTCACGTGATTGTGGTTGATCCGTGACAAGCGCTGCCAAAGCCCTTTGATCAATCTTACCATTACCCGTCAGTGGCCACTGGGCCATATGTATCCAGTGCTTTGGCAGCATGTGCTGCGGTAATTGCTTGGCCAGAGCATCTTGTAATTGCGCGGTATCCGGTTGACGCGATCCGCGAACTGCCGCCGCAATACTGCCTTTATGCGCGAAGGCGACACAGTCATCGACCTGCGGTAAATCCCGTACGGCGCGCGCAACTTCACCCAGTTCGACCCGATAGCCATTGACCTTAAGCTGGGTGTCAGATCGTCCATGAAAAACAATGACACCATTTTTATCATAGGCACCAAGATCACCGGTCTTATAAAGGCGCAGTCCAGTGCGTGGGTGCAAGATAAAGGCATCATCTGTTTTGACCGCATCGTTGTAATATGCTGACGCAAGCCCCCTGCCCGCAATGTAGATATCGGCCACCCGGCCTGGCGGGCATATGTGCAAGTTCTTTGATAAGACAAAAACCTGCTGTCCACCCAAAGCCGTGCCATAGGGGATGCTGGTCCAGCTTGGATCAACCTGATCAACGTGATGAAAGATCGACCATATCGCAGCCTCTGTCGCACCCCCAAGCGCAAAAAATTGCGATTTTGGCCAAAACTCATGCGCCCGATCAGGTAAGTCCAGCGCGATCCAATCACCACTTAGCATGATGGTATTCAGGACATGCCGGGGTTTGTGATCACGCGCTTCGATGTAATCCAGATACAGGTAAAAAAGCCCCGGAACCGTGTTCCAGACCGTCACATCGTTGCGGTCACAAAGCGATGTCCATTGGGCAGGATCCCGCATTTCCGTTTGTGTCGGCAATACCACTGCGCCGCCGCAGCCCAAAACGCCAAACACATCATAGATGGCCAGGTCAAAATGCATTTCGGATAAAGCCAAAACCTTGTCTTCCGCCGTGATCGCGAAACGCTGGTTGACGTCAAAGATGGTGTTCAGCGCCGCCTGATGCGAAACAACCACCCCTTTGGGCTGACCGGTCGATCCTGAGGTATAGATGATATAGGCTGTATCGGTCGGGCACGGTGTGTGAAATTTCGGCAGAGTGTTGGGGCCCAGAAGTTTGACATCGCGCACATCCCAAACAGGGAATCCCAGCTTCGTATCATCAGTCGCATGCAAAATAAGGACCGGTTGAAGGTCGGATAGAATTTTGTCGCGGCGTGCGTCGGGTTGGGTCACGTCGATAGGAACAAAGACGGCACCCACCAATGAAACCGCCAGCACACACGCAATTTGAAGTGGTGATTTTTCGATCAAAACAGGTATGTGATCACCCGGTTTTATCCCCTGTTCGATCAAACCTGCTGCAATGCCCGCGACATGCTGGGCAAGTTGCGCGTGGGTTAGCTGTTCACTGCCGGTGATAATGGCTGGCGATTTGTTGGCAGATGTGGCAATGCGCTTCCAAATATCTGCTAGGCCGATACAACCTTTGGTGTCGGGCGGCGGCAGAACATCTGCTTCCTTGGGATCACGGGATACTGCGGGTCGGTCCAAAAGATTTGGATCCGCAATGAGCGCCTCAATCTGCGCAAGATAATCCGCCAACAAAAGCTCTGCAACGTCGGCAGCAATAACATTATCCGCGACATCCCAGTTGATTTCAAGCACGCCGTCGCGCACGGACACCTGGTTATCCAATAAGACTTGGGCGGTCTGCGAAAGGGCAACAACCGGCGTGCCAACCAAGTGCTCTTTAGCCTTTTCCAGAATCTCCGCGTCTTTTTCTGAAATTGTGCTCGTGAAGACGATTGGCATAAGTGGGCGGTCAAGGTGGCCCCTTGCTTTCGCCATCAGTCCCATCACATCCACCCCACTGACGCGGCTGTGTTCCAAACCCTGCCAAAAGTCAGCCTGCAGCACCTGCAGATCCAGCGACCGAGAATGGCGCGGATTTGTAAAATTCATTTCGACCAACATGTTGTTGGTAAAGTCACCAACGATTAGATCGACATCAGGATGCACTGCAGCCCGATCAAAAAGCGTCATGTTGATACAAAAATGAGGATGCGCGCTCCAACGGCTCAGCGTGCGGCCGAAGCATTCAAGTAGCATGCACGATGGCGTCACATCTGCATTGCGGGCAATCTGTTGAAATTTCTGCCAATCATCAGCAGAAATCTGGTCTTGAAGACGCGCATAGCTGACCTGTTGGATGTCTTCGATCGCACACCGAAGTGGCAGATCAGGTCCGTTGGGCAGGGTCGCGGCCCTGGTCGTCCAATAATTCAAGGCGGCTTGATCACAACCTTTGTCTATACTTTGATAGGTTTTGAAATCGAGCCGTAGATCAGCCAACGCGTGTTCTTGGCCAGCATAGATCAATGCCGCCTCATTCAGCAGGATCAGAATGCTTTGTTGATCCGTGTTCAGCAGATCAAATCGAAGATGGATATTTACCTGATCCTGTGCGTGCTGTGTAAATTCCAGATCAAACAAGGGCCATTTTTCAGCATCGGGCAGATCCCGAGCCAGTCGTTTTTCAAGCACTTCCAGGAAATGGCTCTCGTCAGTTGCCGCCATACCGCGCAGGTCATGGACGGGCATATCAAGATGTTCTGGCATGGCACGGATGCGTTGGGTTGCATCTGGCAAAATTTCGACACGTAACATTTCATGACGCTGGAACAGCTTGCGCCATGCGGCTTTGTACCGTGGGATATCAAGCGCGTCACATTCGATTTGATAGTAAAACTGGCACGCCGCCCCCCCCAGAGGTAGGTTTGGATCACGACCCAACAGATACCCCCGCTGGATGCTTGTCAGTGCAAAAATGTCCTCGGAAGTGTCTGCAATATCATGGGTCACGGGTGCCGCTGTATCATCCAGTAGATCCAGCAATAGATCTGTATCAATGTCGTCTTGTATCGGCTGCATGATGGTCCTCAGGATGCTTTTGCATGGGTCAGCAGAGCCGTACGCGCCGCATCATCCAATGAGTAAAAGTGCAGATAAGTCAGCGCGCTTCGTTCTGCATTTGGCAAAGGTGCCAGAAGCTGTGCCAGTTTTTCCGGTGTCCGGGCATTCATAAAATCACCCAAACCGATATCAGCACGTATTACTTTTCGAAGGCGTGACAACAGCCGAACCGCAGTGATTGAGTCGCCACCCAGATGCAGAAAATCATCTGTTGGTTTAAGCATATTTGACCCTAGAATTTCCTGAAACAGCAGTGATGCAAACTGCACCAGAGGAGGTTGGTCTTTATCGATGTTTTGCTGGGACAGTTGACCATCATGCACATGGCCAGAATTCAGGAATCTGGCTCTGGCACGATCAGATGCGGTTTGCATACGTCTGTTAATTGGCAAAGGACTGATCACACAACGCCGGACCCCAGCATGCAGTACGGACCATAGGTATTCAAACCCAGTAACTTCGTGAATGACGCTATCCGGGTCATCCGTAGACAGGGCGGTCATATCGGACGATCCCTCACCAACTATGTCCCAGTTGTCCCAGGATATCGTGTAGACTGGCGCTGCACATAAAGGCTGATCAGCCATGCTTTCCGCATATAGGTTAGCGGCCATATAGTCGGTGTTTGCATATCCTGATGTTTCAGTCGCGAGTGACCCAAAAATGACAATGAAATCAGCAGTGTGCGCCCCAAACACATTCAGCAAAGCATCAGTGCCGGACACTTTAGCTTGGTGGTTTGGCCCGGGGTTATGCAAAGGTGTTTCAGCAATTATTTGCGGGGCATAGCTGCCGGCCAGATGAAAAATGCCAGCCAAGCCTCTGCCTTGATCTTTCAAGTCTTGATCAATGCAATGCAGTACCTTGGGATCATCCACACGACCGGCGTAAAGATCGACACGGACCCCTTGCGACATCAACTTTGCAATCTCCACATCGCAGCTTGGGTCCTGGATCGTTTCGGCGGTAATATTGCGCCCCAAGACGATAATATGACCACCATTGCGGGCTATTTGCTTGCACAGTTTACGGCCAAGACCGCCAAGACCACCCACCACTAAGTATATGCCACCTGCCTTGATGACGTCCGCGCCCGTTGATAGGTCCACGGGATGGCGCTCAAGGCTGCGTTCCCACAAAATACCCTGTCGGAACGCATATGACGGTGCCTGCAGGACAGCTTTTCTTATTGCATACCCCGTGACTTTTTGAACTTCCGCAGGTGTTGGCGGTGCGTCGCAATCCAGCCAGGTTGCGGCAATACCTTCATATTCAAAGGGAATACTACGCAAAGAACCAAGCGCGATTGCCTGGCGTGCGTTTTTTCCCTCAAGCGCGGTTATATTCTCAAGGCTATGGGTGACCAACGTAACACGCGCGACCACACCAGTCGGCAAAATGTGTTGGGCGATCAACAGCAACGTCTGATCAAGGGCGTCCACCGCGTCAGAAAATGCGTCGGCCAGCACAAGGTGCAGTCCCGCAACGCCCCGCTTCTTCAAATCTTGGGCAAGCTCCGCATAATCCGCAGGTGTTTCACGGTTAATCTCAAACGATGTGTCCGATGTCTGACTATATTCGTAAGCGGATGTGACGTTTATGGCCTCCTGGGAAGGCATCGGCGGACCAAACCACAGCTGCCGTTGGTCAAAATTGTCAGGCATGGTACCAAGGATTTTATGCCATCGAGGCACGTTCAGCCATGTATCTGTTTCAGATTTAGGTTTAATGTGAGGAGCATCTTGTATGTAAGTTTGCCGCTCAAACGCGTAACCGGGCAGCGGCAGATGCGGATGGTCTTGTCCGACCGTCGGAAAGGCCTTTATTGCATCATGTCCTTGTTCCCAAAGTTTAGCGATTGCTATGGTGCTGTCCAGATCCTGGCTTTGCCGTGATATCATCATCGGCATGGCACCTTTGATCAGGCCCGGCCCCGCGATCAATTGCGTTGCATCTGGCCAAGCCTTGCCGATCGCATCCCGATTGTCAGAAAAACGGACGGCACCGCGCAAGTGCTGTATCCAATAGTCCGGCGCTTGAATGGCATCTGGGCAGGCCAACTTCCCGCTGGTGTTGCTATAAATTGGCAGTTTGGGCTGGCAGAACGCAACAGTCGCAAGTACTTTTGCAAAATCATCAAGTATGGGTTCAAGAAGATGCGAATGAAATCCATGAGACACATTCAATAGCTTGGAATGCACCGCAGCCTCAGCAAGTTTTTCCTGAAGTTGGGTTATTGTCGCATTATCGCCAGAAACAACCACATTATTTGCTTCATTAATAACCGACAACGACAGTTTGTCGGACAAATAGGGTTGTATGTCCGCCTCGGACAATCCGATAGATAACATCTGCGCTTGCGGTAGAGTTGCGATCAGCGCAGCACGCCGTGCAATAAGACGAAGCGCATCATTCGGCTTGAAAACACCGGCAAGGGTCGCGGCAACGTATTCGCCGACACTGTGACCAAGCAGCGCTGAGGGCGACAGACCTTTGTCCATCAACCACCGCCCAACAGAATACTCTACTACAAACAAGGCAAGCTGCGTGGTGCTTGTCAAAGCCAACGTTTGTACGTCCATACCGAATATCTGAGACCGAATGTCATCAACGCCAAACCCCAACAAGGCATCAGCGCACCCATCGATCAATGCGCGAAAACAAGGGTAGTGATGATAAAGATGTTCAGCCATACCCGGATATTGCATGCCCTGTCCGGGGAAAAGAAAACACAGGGTGGGGGCCGCATTTGCTACGATGGGCAGCTGCTCTTTGATCGATAATTCAGCGATCGCTTCGGTGGTGTTGCGCGCCTCAACCGCTGCG
>BCQL01000002.1_pt1 | contig 27260 bp, 33 predicted proteins | sample 1008151 | NCBI WGS metagenome assembly BCQL01 (sample SAMD00035459, study PRJDB4067) | museum specimen metagenome | biome: marine biome; feature: sea shore; material: organic material | host: Otohimella japonica | place: Japan:Kanagawa | collected 1927
ATGAGGGCGACATCAGAAGCGGCCATATCATGCAGCATATTGCGCACATGCACAAACATACCACTACCAAGTGCTTGGGTGAGCTGATTTAGGCGCTGTTCTGTAAGTTCGCTATCTATCACTTCGATACTCATTCGCCACTCCTCAAAAATTCGATTGCTAATATTAACTTAACAGTGTGTAAAGGGAGAAGCAGTTTCTAATATGGCGTTGAATACCGTATAAAAAATAAGCAGGTTATGGTGTGGGTCATGACATTATTATAGTTAACTATCACTGTTTGTTGTTGATAATTTGCCGTTGATTGGTTTAATGCGCTTTGAGCAGCGCAAAAGCTTAGTTTAAGCGTATTCCCGAGTAGGATATGAGGTTAATAAAGCATGGCTGTTAGCGGTTTGGAGTCGTAAATTTCAATGTTTTGCTAGTAAGTGATAACTAGCAACGAGTTAGCCTGAAAGCGTTAAATCATATAAAAGGATTAGCTTTCTTCGTCAAATTTGTCGTTAATCAGTTGGCAAACCGCATCTAGTGCTTGCTGTGCATCAGGGCCTTCAGCCTGAACAGTAATCACTTTTCCTATACCACTTTCTAGCATTAATAAACCTAACACACTCGCTGCGCTGGCTTGTTTGTCACCTTGAATCAAGGTAATGCTGGCTTTAAATTCCGTAGCCAATATAGCTAATTTTGTTGCCGCTCGAGCATGAAGCCCAAGTTTATTACTGATGGTGATTTCTCTGGAGATATTCATCGTCACAGGTTGAGCTCTCGGTGGCGAGCGCTAACTTGGTGTTTACTGTTACTGAAGCGCTGTGTGAGTTGATCTGCAATATAAACTGAGCGATGCTGTCCACCTGTGCAGCCAATCGCGATGGTAAGGTAACTGCGATTATTGCGCTCAAGGTGCGGCATCCAAGTATCAAATAAATTCTCAATCTGCCAGATGAACTTATTGACTAGGGGTTGTCTGCCTAAGAATTCTTGTACTGGTTGATCAAGACCCGTTAATGGTCTTAACTCAGGCTCCCAATGTGGGTTTGGCAAAAAGCGGACATCAAACATAAAGTCGGCTTCAGTAGGCATACCGTGCTTGAATCCAAATGATTCAAAGTGAATGACTAATTCTTTATCAACACTGCCCATAAGAATTTGTCGGACTTGATCGCTCAAATCGTAAATATTCAGCTGAGATGTGTCGATGTAGTGATCAACCATTTTGGCAATTGGTTCGAGCAATCGACCTTCAAGTTGAATCGCTTCTTGTAATGAGATTTGATTTTTTGACAGCGGGTGTAATCGACGTGTTTCACTGTATCGTTTTAGCAGTACTTGATCATTGGCATTTAAAAATAAACTAATGATCGTGGTATCGTCGGACAATAAAGCAATTTGCTGCTCTAATACTTTGCCTTGCTCTTCGATATTACGCACATCAACACTGATGGCGACAAGTTCGTTATTTCCTTTTAGCTGCTCTAGTAGGCTGCCAATCAGTGGGAGAGGCAGGTTATCAACACAGTAATAACCTAAATCCTCTAACACTCTTAAAGCAACTGACTTACCTGAGCCCGATCGTCCTGATACGATGACAAGTTTCATGCAGTAATAACCTGATACAGTTCTGTAGCGTCATGACTCTTTCGAAGTCTTTTAAGGATGAGTTTATCGCTTAATTTCTCAGCCATACTTGATAACGTGCTTAAGTGTTGCTGACATTGCTCAGAAGGAACCAATAAGGCAAATAAAATGTCTACTGGCTTCTTATCAATAGCATCAAAGTCGATAGCTTCTTCACATTTGATCAAAATAGCGATCGGCGATTCAATGTCGTCTAAACGCCCATGTGGAATCGCAATGCCATTGCCGATACCTGTGCTACCCATTTTTTCACGTGCTATTAAACTTTCGAAAATAGCTTGTGAAGATAGAGTAGGGTACTGGTCAGCCATTAAATTGCTGATAAGTTCCAGTACCTTTTTCTTACTGCCCGGAGTGGCACAGGTAGTGCACGCCGGCTGCAGGATGGTGCGAAGTTCCATCGTTAGTGTTTAATTAACTTCTCTTTGTGTTTAATTACCTGACGGTCTAATTTGTCTATCAGGGCGTCAATTGCGACATACATATCTGCGTTTTGAGATACGGCAAAAACTTCACCTCCTTTGAGGTGCAATTTAGCTTCGGCAATCTGTTGTAACTTTTGTACATTGAGCACAACGTGAACATTATTGATCTGTTCGAAGTGACGTTCAAGCTTTGAAAACTTAGTTTGCACATACTCACGTAAAGATTGAGTAATTTCGATATGGTGTCCAGTCAGGTTAATTTGCATAGATCATCCTCCAATAACAAAGGCTTATAAGCTTTTGCGTTGGTTTGAGGGAGGGATGAGCATTGCTTCACGATATTTGGCGATCGTACGCCGAGCAACATTGATCCCTTGTTCAGCCAGTAGCGTCGCCATTTTACTATCGCTAAGTGGCTTTTTCTGGTTTTCTGCAGCGACCAGCTTTTTGATAAAGGCTCTGATTGCTGTAGATGAACACTCTCCGCCATCATCGGTACTTACGTGGCTAGAGAAGAAGTATTTTAGTTCAAAAAGGCCGCGAGGGGTGTGCATATATTTTTGAGTTGTAACCCGTGAGATGGTCGATTCATGCATCTCTACCGCTTCGGCAATATCATTTAATACCATAGGCTTCATGGCTTCTTCGCCGAACTCAAAGAAACCTTGCTGGAATTGAACAATACAATTTGCCACTTTTAACAGGGTTTCATTGCGGCTTTCAATACTTTTAATAAACCATTTGGCTTCTTGTAAGTGACCGCGAATGAATTGGCTGTCAGCTTGATTGGCTGAGCCTTTTGCCATGGCGGCATATTGCTGATTTACGCCTATTTTAGGCATATTATCTGGGTTTAATTCTACGACCCAACGGCCATTCTTTTTAAACACTGTGACATCTGGGATGACGTACTCATCTTTGATTGGAGTAATTTGTAACCCTGGGCGAGGGTTCAGTGTTTGGATAAATTGAATCGCTTCGCGTAAATCATCTTCTTTAAGCTTGGTTTTACGCATTAGTAATCTGAAATCACGACCTGCTATTAAATCTAGGTGTTCAGATATCAGTAATTTTACATTTTCTATGCAAGGGATTTCGCTTGGGTATTGTCCCAATTGAATCATCAAACATTCGCTTAAATTTCTTGCAGCGACGCCCACTGGATCAAAATGTTGTACACGCTTTAATACGGCTTCAACCTCATCAAGTTCAATATCCTCAAGACCGAGTGCATCGAGAATATCTTCTGTTGATTGGGTTAAGTAACCTCTATCATCAATTGCGTCGATGATGGCTGTCGCAATGGCGAGGTCATTTTCAGAAAATGGGGTTAAGTTTTTTTGCCATTCTAAATGTTCGTATAAACCTTCAGTCGTTTCACCTTGAAATGGCATATCGTCATCACGGCTTACAGCGCCAGAACCTGAGTTAGGAGAGGCGGTGTAGACTTCATCCCAAGTGGTATCCATTGGTAAGTCTTCAGGCATGGACTCTTTCGTAAGTGACTCTGTTGTATCGACTGATGAGGTGTCTTTTTCTACGCTGACTTGGCTGTTATCGCTAAAATCGGTGTCAGTTTGCTGAGCATTGTCTTTGACTGGTTCTTTTGCTTTGGCAAACTCATCCTCAAGCTCAAGAAGAGGATTTGAGTCAAGTGCTTGCTGAATTTCTTGCTGTAGCTCCAAAGAGGAAAGTTGCAATAAGCGAATGGCTTGTTGCAACTGCGGGGTCATTGTCAGGTGTTGACCCATTTTAAGTTGGAGTGAGGCTTTCATTTACCGCTTATCCCTAATTGAATTTCATCATCGCGACTACAATGTTATGGGTCTAGCACCTTTGTAAGTGTTAGCTAGACTTTAACCGAACTTGGGTTCTACTTTGCCAAAAATTAGCGTTAAGTTTTGAGTCTAGTGTATAACGCTAAAAAGTGGGACTGGTTGGCCGCGAAAATGCCATGCTTGTACACTAAAGAATGCTAACTATAGCTTGAATTGCTCACCTAAGTATACTGACCTGACTTGCTGATTGTCTAAGATCTCAGCAGGCGTACCTTCAGCAATTAAATCTCCGTGGCTGACAATATACGCACGTTCACATACATCAAGTGTTTCACGGACATTATGGTCGGTAATCAATACTCCAAGACCACGATTTTTTAGTTGTTGAATAATTTTCTTAATATCTATCACAGAGATAGGATCAACACCCGCAAATGGTTCATCTAATAAAATAAACTTAGGATTGGCGGCTAAAGCGCGTGCTATTTCTACACGTCGACGTTCACCACCTGATAGAGCCATACCTTGGCTGTCACGAATATGGGTAATATTGAACTCTTCTAATAAGTGCTCTAATTCTTCGATTCGTTGCTCACTCGATAAGGTTTTGCGGGTTTGCAGCACTGCCATGATGTTATCGTGCACAGTGAGTTTTCTAAAAATGCTGGCTTCTTGAGGTAAGTAACCAATACCTTTACGAGCACGTAAATGCATTGGGTCTGCAGTCAAGTCGTCAGAATCAATCAAAATACGACCTTTATCGCTTTTGACTAAGCCAACAACCATATAAAAGGTTGTGGTTTTACCTGCACCATTTGGCCCTAAAAGACCAACAATCTGACCCGTTTTAACGGTTAGGCTAACGTTTTTGACAACTTGGCGGCTTTTATAGCTTTTTGCTAAGTTCTCAGCTGTTAAGGTAATTTGTGTCATTATTGCTTTTGCTCTGCCGCAGGGGTCGTTATGTCTGCATTGGTTGAGTTTTGAATATCAGATTCTTGAGGGGTGACTGATTCAAGGAGGGCATCAGTGTTAGTTTCAACAGCATTTGCCTCAGGAGTCACTGTTTGATTCTCAGTTACATTGTTAGGTGCATTGTCAGTCGCATCAGCATCTGGGTTATCAAGCGAATCATTATTTTCTATCGGCGCTTCGTCTGAGTTATCAAGTTCTTCGTTTTCTTTATTCAAGTCAGGGTAATTTTCTGGCTGAAAAATTGTGATAACTCTGTCTTTTCCTTCGCCTGTGCTTTCAGCGATCAGTTGCTGTTTATCAATATTATAGCTAATGAGATTACCAGTAACCTGACTGCCTGCCTGGTCAAGTTTTGCATTGCCTTTTAAGGTTAAAATACTGGTCGAAAGCTCATATTTTATTTCGTTTGCACTTGCGGTACCGATACGGCCATCATCGAGTTCTTGTGAGAATGTGGCTGGATTACCTGTCGCAATCATGGTTTTTTTGCCACCCGACTCTTCACTGAATGCACGTAATTGATCGGCATTAATATTAATGGTGCCTTGCGTCACATTCACTGGGCCGAAGAAAATCACTTGGTTATTTTTAATATCTGCTTTTTGGCTGACGGCAGCAACTTTAAGCTCTTGTTGTAAATCACCTTCTTTGGCATGAACGCCGGTGACTGTCACTAAGCTCAATCCCATTAGGCTCATACCAAGAATACTTTTTCTAATAAAGTCTGTTTTCATAAGCTTATTGAGTGAAAATGTCAGTGTTTTACTTTGCTTCATATGTTCCTTCTACCTGACTTAAAAGCTCTAACTCTTCGGCATTTAAATCAGCATAAAGGCCTAAGCCTTGTATTTTAAAATCTTGTCCTGAGACATTAATCTGTCGATCAGACGTCATGATCATGGTATTTAAATCTAACGCAAGCATACTTGTGGTTAGCGATTGTACTGGTTCATTGATGTTTATTGCATCAATAATAACATTTTTTTCTAGCACCACTTTACCGGTTTCTTTATTAAGCTTGCCTAATTCAGCAGTTAATTGCCACTCAGCTTCGCCGTTTTCTGGATAGATAAGGTATACAGGCTCAGTGAATAGGGTTTCATTGGTTTGCTGAAAGTGTTCCATGTGTTTTGCTGACACCCGGCTTTGTACTAATCCTTGCTCGTTAAATTCTGTGCTTCGTAAGTCATTAGCGATGAATTCTGGACGCGCGGGATCGGGAAGCTTATTGGCTTCCATTTGACTACGCTTCACTTGCACTTGCCAGTATAAAACTAATGCTGCACCAAAGAAGCCGAGAATAGCGAGGGTGGTACGGCTCATATGCTCATTCCGTGGGCGGTTTCGAACTTGTCTTGGCTAACAAGCAGTAAATCAGTTAACTCACGTAAAGCGCCGTTACCGCCATTAATGCGAGTGATCATTTGGCAATGTTGTTTTACGTATGGGTGACCATCTGCTACGCAAACAGCTAAGCCCACTTCTTTCATAACGGGTAAATCAACCATGTCATCACCGATATAGGCAACTTCATCTGGCGTTACATTATAAATACTGAGTAACTCTTTAAATGGTGTGAGCTTATCGTCTACCCCTTGATAGATATGGCTAACACCTAGCGCCGTCATTCGATTTTCGACAATGGCAGACTTTCGGCCTGTGATAACGGCAACACTGATACCGCTAGTTAAAATCGATCGAATACCGTAACCATCACGGGTATGGAAAGCTTTCAACTCTTCCCCTGCGTTACTTAAATATATACGCCCGTCAGAAAAGACCCCATCAACATCACAGATCAGGAGTTTGATTTTTTTAGCGCGTTGCCAAATATCGTCTGATACAGGGCCATATAATCCTTGATGAACTTGACTATTCGACATATTAAATGACTCCTGCTTTTACCATATCAAGCATATTAAGTGCGCCAATTGGGCGTTGATTTTCATCAACAACAATTAAGCCGTTGATACTTTTTTCATCCATCACTTGTAAGGCCTGTGCTGCTAAAATATCAGCTCTGATGGTAATGCAATTAGGGGTCATCACTTGTGAGATTGGCGTGGTGCGTAAATTGACTTCGGCATCAATCACTCGGCGTAAATCACCATCGGTGAAGATACCGACTAACTGTTGGTTGTCATCAATAACGGCAGTCATGCCTAGTCCTTTATTGGATATTTCGTATAGTGACTCTGTGATGCAAACCTGGCTATTAACTTGCGGAACATCGCTTCCTTGATGCATGACGTCTGATACTTTAAGTAAGAGTTTACGTCCTAATGATCCACCTGGGTGTGATAATGCAAAATCATCACGAGTAAAGCCTCTGGCTTGCAATAATGCGACGGCTAGGGCATCTCCCATTACCAAGGTTGCGGTAGTGCTTGAAGTAGGCGCTAATCCTAATGGACAAGCTTCTTCTGGTACTTCAATGCAAAGATGCAGTTTAGATAACCGCGCCATGTTAGATTCAGGCTTACCCGTGATCGCAATCACTGGAACACCCATGCGCTGAATAACGGGTAGCAAGGTTAAAATTTCACTCGACTCACCAGAGTTAGAAATTGCTAAGATAATATCATTTTTAGCCAGTGCACCTAGGTCACCATGGCTTGCTTCGCCTGGGTGAACAAAAAATGCAGGCGTTCCTGTGCTGGCCAAGGTGGCTGAAATCTTATTGCCAATGTGGCCTGATTTACCCATGCCCATGACAATCACTTTACCTTTGCACTGCAAAATTAGTTCACAAGCTTGGCCAAAGGCATCTGAATCAACGTACTGATATAGGTTATCTAACGCTGTTTTTTCAATATCAATGACTTGACGACCCCATTGACGCAACTGTGTTTGATTTATCATATGTTTCTCGTTTTTTTCCAATGCTAATGAGTCTTTAACAATGGTGAGTGACCCATCTTTATGCCCCGTTATTGAGATTGAAATAAGACAATCTGGTACGCAATAAAGACGACTAATAATATGGCGCCATGCCAGCGAGTTAATTGTTTCTTCGCTCCACTTGATAATACGAGCACAGCAAGGGCTGCACTGGTACCAAGTGTCATGTAAAAATCACGGCCAGCAGCATTGGCATCTATTTCCCCTGGGGCAATCAATCCTGGTATAGCAAGTACCGCTAGGATATTAAATAGATTCGAACCCACAATGTTACCAATTGCGAGATCATCTTCTTTTTTTAATACGCCAGCTACGCATGCTGCTAATTCAGGTAAGCTTGTTCCCACTGCAATAATGGTTAAACCAATGACTAAATCTGATAACCCAAATGTCTTTGCAATGCCTACAGCGCCGGTTACCATCCAGTCAGCAGAAAGCGGTAGCAAAACCATGCCAACAATAATCCAGATAATAGCATGTAATGTAGGTACATTTTTAGGGATCTCTGCATCAGATTCGTCAGATAGTGGATCTATTTGCTTATTTCTCAGTGCTTGCCAGATGAAATAACCCATTAATGAGAAGAAAGCGACCAAAAGCACTGTGCCTTCAAATCGGGTTAGCATACCGTCATGAATGAGGTATCCGGCTAACACAGTTGCCGCTAACATTAACGGAATTTCACGTTTAAGGGTTTGTGAGCTAACTGATATAGCACCTAATAGTGCTGTAATACCAAGAATTAAGGTGATGTTAGCAACATTTGAACCTAGGACATTTCCAACGGCAGTATTACTCATCCCTTCCATCGACGCTGTTGCAGCCACAAACATTTCAGGAGCAGAACTTCCCATGGCCACAATGGTTAATCCAATCAGCATTGGAGGTAGGCCAAGGTTTCTAGCGAAAGCGGCTGCGCCATATACGAAGCGATCTGCGCTCCAAACTAATACGCCTAATCCAGCGATTAGCATTAAAATATTAAAAAGCATGTGGTTCCAAAACGTGTGTTAATAGCGATATTTGTGCAGGATTTTAACAAAAATATGAGCTGATGCGATAATTGTTGTGGATTGTAACTCATGGTGATTGATTTGTTGTAGGTTCTTACACAATTTCGTACAATTCAGCTCTACACCACATGCGCCAGGAAGGCTATTATTTCTTCAATATCCGATTCCAAATTATTAGATTCAGCAATGCCATTGGTCGAAGTTCGCCACATGGGGTTCAATCGTGGATCACGTGTTATTTTTGATGATATTTGCTTGAGCATTCCCAAAGGGAAGGTGACAGCGATTATGGGCCCGAGTGGCATCGGAAAAACAACCTTACTCAAATTGATTGGTGGTCAATTAACGCCTAACAGTGGTGAGGTACTTTTTAGTGGTGAAAATGTTCATCAATTAACACGTCCGCAATTATTCGAATTACGTAAAAGAATGAGCATGCTTTTTCAAAGTGGTGCGTTATTTACCGATATGAATGTATTCGATAACGTCGCATTTGCCCTGCGAGAGCATTCTGGCTTACCTGAAGAGCTTATTCGTAAAATTGTGTTAATGAAGCTACAAGCGGTTGGGCTTCGAGGCGCAGCACAGATGCACCCTAATGAACTGTCTGGTGGAATGCAGAGAAGGGCAGCGTTGGCGCGGGCAATTGCACTAGAACCTGAAATGATTTTGTATGATGAACCATTTGCAGGCCAAGATCCTATTTCCATGGGTATGCTGGTGAAATTGATAAGCGAATTATCAGATACCTTAAATTTAACTTCAGTGGTGGTCTCTCATGATGTGGACGCCGTGCTGAGTATTGCCGATTATGTTTACGTCATCGCGGAGAAAAAAGTTATTGCTTCAGGAACTCCTGAAGAGTTACGTGCTTCTGATAATCGTCAAATTGAGCAATTTATCAAAGGTAATCCTGACGGCCCTGTGCCATTTCATTTTCCTGCCGAAGATTACCAACAGGAGATGCTCAATGGGAGTGATTAACCGCATTGAAAACATCGGTCGCTACGCATTAGATTTTATCGCTGGTTTAGGGCGAGCTGGTCTTATGCTGTGGGGGGCAATTGCCCATTTACCTAGATTGCAAAAAGGGCTTCCTTTACTGCTCAAGCAAATTTATGTGCTTGGTGTGCGCTCAATGGTGATTATCGTCGTATCAGGTCTATTCATAGGTATGGTGTTAGCGCTTCAAGGTTATACCGTACTTGCTGATTTTGGTACTGTTGAAAGCCTAGGGCCTATGGTTGCCTTGAGTTTATTGCGTGAACTTGGCCCTGTGGTCACAGCTCTTTTATTTGCTGGTCGAGCGGGTTCAGCATTGACAGCTGAAATCGGATTAATGAAATCTACCGAGCAATTGTCTAGTCTTGAAATGATGGCCGTTGATCCGTTGAAGCAAGTTATCGCACCTCGCTTTTGGGCTGGAGTGATTTCAGTGCCATTATTAACCATGATGTTTTGCCTTGTTGGAATATTGGGTGGTCATTTGGTGGGGGTAGAATGGAAAGGCATTGATAGCGGGTCTTTTTGGTCAATTCTTCAAGCGTCGGTTGAGTGGCGTCAGGATATTGTAAATTGCTTGATTAAAAGTACCTTCTTCGGTGTGGTTGTGACATGGATTTCTTTATATCGCGGGTATGAAGTCACGCCAAACCCTGAAGGGATAAGCAAAGCCACTACCTCGACCGTGGTGCAAGCAAGTTTGGTCGTACTCGCATTAGATTTCTTGCTGACTGCAATCATGTTTGGTCAGTAGTCATATTTTTAACGTTCATAAATTAAGTGGTTGAAGCGTATGTTGACAAGGAAAGTAGAATTATTCGTAGGCGTATTTTTACTCGCTGGGCTGCTGGCATTTTGTATTTTGGTATTCAATGTTGCCAACGTAGAACTAAAACCCAATCAAGCTACCTATACTTTAAAGGCAGAGTTCAACAATATTGGCGGGTTAAAAGAACGCTCGCCAGTTAAAGTTGGCGGAGTTGTCGTTGGCCGCGTGACAAATATAACCTTAGACACTAAAAAACTTGTACCCGTGGTAACGTTAACGATGGACAAGCAATATGATCAATTCCCTGAAACCAGTAGCTTATCGATTTTAACCTCGGGTTTACTTGGGGAACAATTCTTAGGCTTAACCCCAGGTTTTATGGATGATGATATAGAGATGCTAGCGGATGGCGATAGAGTCCATGACACTCGTTCAGCATTAATATTAGAAGATTTAATTGGGCAACTTTTGTATAGCGTTTCTTCGAAGGATTAATAGGAGAGTATCATGAGCCAATTTTTCATACGTTTATGGCGTGTTTGTGTCTTATTCGCGGTCATCATTTTGCCAGTACAGGCTAGCGAAGTGATCGACACCCATGACCCTTTTAAATTAGTCCAGCAAGTATCCAGTAAAACCTTTGAACGTTTTGATGCTGATAAGGCACTCATTGATGCTGATTTGAGTCATTTGAAAGTCATTGTGCGCGAAGAGTTAATGCCTTATGTGGATTATAAGTATGCAGCTTATAAAGTCATGGGGCAGTATTTACGCGACACCACACCAGAGCAACGAGAGCGTTTTGTTGATGCATTTGAAGGGTATCTGGTTGCGACTTATGCGCAAGCGTTCACCGAATATACTGGACAAAAAGTGCAATTTTCTCCAGCTAGTGAATTCGAAAATGAAAAGTTTGTTGATGTAAATGTGCAAATTATTGAAGACGGTCGTCCGCCAATTAAGGTGATGTTTAAGGCTAGACGCCTAAAAGATGACAGTTGGAAAGCATTCGATTTAGTCGCTGAAGGGGTCAGTTTGCTGGCATCTAAACAGTCAGAAATCACCAACCTTATTCGCCAAAAAGGGGTTGATTCAGTGATTGAGATGCTTAAAGAGAAGACCCAGCAAGAAATCAATTACAAACAGGATAAGGAAAATGCTGCGTGATTGAGTTTTTACAGCAAGGTGACATTTGTGAAATTAAAGGGCAACTAAGGCAAATAGAGGTCATCGATTTATGGCCAAAACGACAAGAGTTGTTTACTGATTCGACTCAGGTGTTAGACTTGTCTGCTTTAGAGTATGCCGACAGCGCAGGCGTCGCTTTTTTACTTGAGCTGGTTAGTTTAGGTAAAAGCAGTAAAAACACCACTCAGCCAAGGAGATTGGCACATCCGAGTAAACATCTAAAAAGACTCATTGAGTTATATGATTTAGAATCCTTTTTTCTAGAAAACTAGCATTGAATTTAAGGTAACCAATTTCATGGATTGCAAAGTAATCGAGCAGATTTTAACAGAAGCACTAACGATTGATGAAGTGCATGTCACTTCAGATGGAAGTCATTATAAAGTTGTTGCCGTTGGCGAATGTTTTGATGGCATGAGCAAAGTAAAGCAGCAGCAAACGATTTATGCACCATTAAATGACCATATTGCTAGTGGTGAATTACATGCGCTGACCATCAAAACATTTACGCCGACACAGTGGAAGCGTGAAAAATTATTTAATATGTAATTAGAGAGTCAGTGTGGATAAATTAACAATTAAAGCCAGTAAGCCACTTTCTGGAGATGTCACTATTTCTGGTGCTAAAAATGCGGCATTGCCGATTCTATTTGCTGGCGTGCTTGCTGAAACTGACTTTATCGTCTCTAACGTACCAAGTTTACGCGATGTAAATACCACGTTTAAATTACTACGATGCTTGGGCGCAGAAGTCACAGATTTAGGTAACAGTAAATACTGCATCTCAGCTGCAAAGCTTAATGAGTTTTGTGCACCTTACGATTTAGTCAAAACCATGCGCGCTTCGATCCTAATTTTAGGGCCGTTGCTGGCACGTTTTGGTACTGCAGATGTGTCACTGCCTGGCGGCTGTGCTATTGGTGCTCGTCCAGTGAACCTTCATTTACAAGGCCTAGAGCAAATGGGCGCTAAGATTGAAGTAAAAGAAGGCTACATTAAAGCTCGTGTCGATGGTCGCTTAAAAGGTGCGCATATCTTTATGGATATGGTGAGCGTTGGGGCAACCGAAAACTTATTGATGGCTGCTGCATTAGCTGATGGTGAAACCATTATTGAAAATGCTGCGCGAGAGCCTGAAATTAATGATTTAGCACATTGTTTGATAGCAATGGGAGCTAAAATTTCGGGTGTCGGTACTGCTACATTAAAAATTGAAGGTGTTGAGCGTCTTTCAGGGTGTGAGCACCGTGTCATGCCTGATCGAATTGAGACAGGTTCATTCCTTGTTGCTGCTGCAGTGACTCGTGGTAGTGTGCGTTGTGTCAGTGCCGATCCATCTTCGCTTGAAGCTGTACTTGCTAAGTTAGAAGATGCGGGGGCAGAAATCACTACAGGTGAAGATTGGATTGAGCTGGATATGAAAGGCAAACGTCCAAAGGCCGTTAATATAAAAACGGCTCCTTATCCTGCATTCCCAACCGATATGCAAGCTCAGTTTTGTGTGTTAAATGCTTTAGCTGAAGGAACGAGTCATGTGACTGAAACGATTTTTGAAAATCGTTTTATGCATGTACCTGAACTGAGCCGTATGGGCGCAGAAATGGAACTTGAAGGTAATACTTGTATCATTAAAGGTATTGAGCGCATGAATGGTGCTCAAGTGATGGCGACTGATTTACGTGCATCTGCCAGCTTAGTGATTGCAGGTTTAATGGCTGATGGGATTACTACAGTTGATCGTATTTACCACCTTGACCGTGGTTATGAACATATTGAAGAAAAGTTCAAAGGGCTAGGCGGCGAAGTCGTACGTGTGTCTGAATAGACTGACGTGATTAGGCTTTTAATAAGCTAAAGACTATACCAATAAAAAACCGCTCATTGAGCGGTTTTTTATTTAATTGAATTAAGTGTCTTTTTATTAGCTATTTTCTGGTAACTTTTCGCCAATAATCACAGGCAGTTCAATCGGCTTGCCTTCACGGATAATGGTAATGTTAACCTTATTGCCTGGTGGTGTTTCCGCAATTCTATCCATCAGCATTTCAACACCAGGAACGCTTTCTTCTGCGTATTGAATAATGACGTCGCGTGGTTTTAAAGTCGCTTTAGCTGCAGGGCCATTAGGATCAACCCCTGTTACTAGTACACCTTTAAGATCGGGTAGGTTTAAAATTTGCGCCATCACTTGGCTGAGGGGCTCGCCAGAGATCCCTAAAGCACCGCGGATCACACGGCCATTTTTAATCAGTTTACCCATAATGCTATGGGCAAGCTTGATAGGAATAGCAAAGTTAATTCCGTGTCCACCGCCTTCAGCGCCAATCTGAAATGCGGCAGTATTAATACCAATTAATTCCCCACCTGTGTCAATTAATGCCCCACCTGAGTTACCGGCATTAATCGCAGCATCTGTTTGTAAAAAGTCTAAATAACCTGAACTGAGCCCATTTCGACCTGTGGCACTAATAATACCTTGAGTAATGGTTTGCCCTAAGTTGTAAGGATTACCAATGGCAAGCACAACATCACCCACTTGGGCTGGGTTATTAAGATTAATCGGAACGATTGGTAGGTTATCCCCTTCGATTTTAAGCACGGCGATATCAGTGATTTGATCTGAGCCCACGACTTCTGAAGTAAATTTTCGCCCATCTTGTAAGGCAATGACGATCTCATCAGCTTTTTTAATAACATGGTAGTTGGTTAAAATATAACCTTCTTTGCTCATGATAACGCCTGAGCCGAGACCTTGAAGTGAACTGGAATTCAGTGGGCTATTTTGATCTAAACTGAGGCTATAAATATTGACAACGGCAGGGGCTGCTCGGCGAACCGCGCTCGCAAAAGACAATTCGTTATTTTGATGAGTAACAGACAAGCCATTGTTAAAGCTGTTGTTATCAGTAAAACGAGTCACTACTAAAAACACAGCAGCCATGACGAGGCCAAAAACCACGGCTTTTGTTAAGTATAAGATGTTGTCTTTAAGATTCATTGGCCAACTAAATTAGTTAAATTAATCAAGGATATTACCACGCTTAAAAAAATTAAGCATCGTGACTAGGCCACGATGCTTAATTAGCACTATAAATCTCAGTTTTTAGTGCAGCGTTAATGAAGGTATACACATGTCAAACGACACCATTGCTAGGTTAATATCATAGCGGTTATTACCTTAATGCCTTGTTATTAAAGTTTGATATACCTTTATAAAACTCGCTGTCATTCAGGCTATCTTAATACAAGGTACATTAGCTTATTATCACGTAATATTTTTAGTGCCACTGCGCCTTGTTGGTTTTTCAGCTCTTCTTTAAGTGAGTTTAAGTTTTTCACCTTGCTGCGGTTTAAGCCCACTATCAGATCGCCTTTTTCTAGGCCGTTACGAGCGGCCGGCGACCCCTGTGCAATATCGGTTATTTCAATACCTTTACTGCTATTAGTAAGTTCAGCCCCTTCAAGCATAGGATGTAAAGCATCAGCAGCTGAGCCGGTACTGCTTGTTGATTCTCCTAATATTACGTTAACGGTTTCTTTATCCCCGTCTCGAATGATGCCGATGTTAACTTTAGCACCAGCGCCCATAGTGGCCACTTTGGCTCGAAGTTCTTGGAAGTTTTTGATTTTCTTCCCGTTTACGCTGACAATAATATCGCCAGCTTCAATGCCTGCATCATCGGCTGCACTATCTGGCATCACTTCACTAATAAAGCCACCATGTTGGGTTTCAAGGCCAAATGCTTTAGCGAGTTCATTATCTAAATCTCGGCCTGTTACACCTAGCACCCCACGCTTGACTTCACCATGCTCGATAATTTGATTAATGAGGTTATTAACCATATTGGCAGGAATAGCGAAACCAATACCGACGTTACCGCCACCTGGAGCGACAATGGCCGTGTTAATACCAATCAGTTCACCGTTCAGGTTGACGAGCGCACCACCAGAGTTACCACTATTAATAGCAGCATCGGTTTGGATAAAGTTTTCAAGCATTTCGATGCCAAGCCCGCTGCGACCCAATGCACTGACAATACCGGATGTGACAGTTTGACCTAAGCCAAACGGATTACCAATTGCAATAGCAAAGTCGCCAACACGAATGTCATCTGAATTGGTTTGTTTAATCGCTGTCAGGTTTTTGGCTTTAATTTGTAATAAGGCGATATCGGACTCGGGATCTGAGCCTATTAATTTAGCATCAATTTCGCGGCCATCATGTAAACCGATTTTAATTTCATCGGCGCCATTAATTACATGGTTATTAGTCACAATGTAACCTTCTTTGGCATCAATAATGACACCAGAACCTAGACCTCTAAATGGTCGTTCACGTACTTGTTCTTGAGGTGCGTTGGGGCCAAAGAAATATTTAAACACATCAGGAATTTGCTGTTTTGAAGTTTGAGTGCCACTAACCGCAACTGAAACCACAGCAGGGGTTGCTTGTTCTAACATTGGCGCTAGGCTTGGCAATGTTTGACCATCAACTGCATGAGGCATCGCTGCCTGTGATATAGCTGGCATTAACGATAAAGAGGCAGTTAATAACGCTGCAGAAAGTAAAGTTAATTTTGGCTTCATTGATTGTAACTCCTTGAAAATGAAATCTGTGTCATACACGAAAATGGCTTTTCGCTTATGCGTAATAAATGATTCCCGTTAACACGTATTGAATATATAACCTCGGAGTGGTGCAAAATCCAATAAGTTCAGGCTTTATTAACAAAGGTTAATTTTTTGTTGTTCTAAGCGTTACCTCAACTGAGGCTGCATGCTATGATTGCTGAGAATTTTCAGCAGTATAGAGAGTCGTATTCGTGTCTCAGTTAAGCCCATGGCAGCATTATCAACAAGATTTAACCCGTGAAGGTTTTTCTCATGACTTAGCACAAGAGCAAGCTGTTAAGTCATTACAAAGAGTGTATGAAGAGCTTATAGCTGCTGATACTCAAACCTCTGGCATGACTAAACTATTGAGCGCTATTGGTATTAAAAAATCTGCACCTTCAGTGCAGGGGTTATACCTTTGGGGCGGTGTAGGCCGTGGTAAAACCTACCTTATGGATACCTTCTTTGATGCTTTACCGACAGATAAAAAACTGCGTGCTCATTTTCATCGGTTTATGCATCAGTTACATCATGATTTAGGTGAACTGGAAGGGGTGCAAGACCCGTTAATCAGCATTGCGAAGAAAATGGCTCAACAATATAAGATTATTTGTTTTGATGAGTTTTTTGTTTCTGACATTACTGATGCGATGTTATTGGGAACCTTGTTTCAATACTTGTTTAAAGAAGGCGTTGCTTTAGTGGCAACATCTAACATTATTCCTGATGATTTATACAAAAACGGCCTTCAACGTGCGCGCTTTTTACCTGCGATTGCATTAATTAATCAGCATTGTGAAATTTTAAACGTGGATTCAGGTATCGATTACCGTTTACGTACACTCGAGCAAGCTGAGATATACCATTTCCCATTAGATGAACAAGCTGATACAAACTTACTGACTTATTTTGGCCAGCTTGCCCCTGAATCTGAGGTACTGACAGACGCTATAGAGATAGAAGGGCGTTTAATTGATATTCGTCAGCAATCTCAAGGCGTGCTATTAGCTAATTTTAGAGACTTGTGTGATGGACCAAGATCGCAACGTGATTATATGGAAGTGGCCAGACTCTATCACACGGTTTTATTAAGTGGTTTAGAGCAGATGGGCTCGTCTACAACAGGTGATGATATTGCTAGACGTTTTCTGGCGATGGTAGATGAGTTTTATGAGCGTAATGTTAAGCTGATTATCTCAGCAGAAGTGGCGCTGGAAGCTATTTATACAGACGGTTTATTGGCTTTTGAGTTCAGGCGTTGTCGTTCGCGTTTAATTGAAATGCAATCTCATGATTACCTGACTTTAGAGCATCTACCTTAATAGTGGCTCGTTTATATATTAAGCCGTCTATTGATATGTAATTTCGCTTAAAAAATCGCATATATAATGTACATCAATCAAGAAATCACCCATCGCGGTGATTTTTTTATAAAAGTTAAAAAATTAGGTGATTTTTAACTCAGGTTTGTCTATAATCCGCCACCTGCCCTCGTTACTCCACCGAATTTGGGTGGACGATTTAAACCAATTTCAGCTCGAAGGGGCTTTGAAATGGTCATTGTGTTGATTGCATGAGCAGTCAATATTGAGACAGAATTTTAAACATTGGGTTTTTGTAAAATGAAGACTACATTTACTGCTACACCAGAAACAGTCACTCGTGACTGGTTCGTCGTTGATGCTGAAGGTAAAACTTTAGGTCGTATCGCTACTGAAATTGCTACTCGTTTACGCGGTAAGCATAAGCCAGAGTATACTCCTCATGTTGATACTGGCGACTACATCATCGTTATTAACGCTGAAAAAGTTGCTGTGACTGGTAACAAAGCTAAAGGCAAAGTTTACTACTCACATTCAGGTTTCATCGGTGGTATTAAGCAGATTACTTTTGAAAAGCTGCAAGATCATAAGCCTGAAATGATTATCGAGAAAGCAGTTAAGGGTATGTTACCAAAAGGTCCATTGGGCCGTGCTATGTTCCGTAAGCTTAAAGTTTACGCTGGCACTGAACATAACCATGCTGCACAACAACCTCAAGTTCTTGATATCTAATACGGGAGTAAGCTAATGTCTGCAACTCAGTACTACGGCACTGGCCGTCGTAAAACATCAACTGCTCGCGTATTCGCTAAAGCAGGTAGTGGTCAAATCGTTGTTAACCAACGTCCACTAGATGTATATTTTGGTCGTGAAACTGCTCGTATGGTTGTTCGTCAACCTCTAGAGCTTGTTGAAATGACTGACAAACTTGACATCTATGTAACTGTTAAGGGCGGTGGTATCACTGGCCAAGCAGGTGCAATTCGTCACGGTATTACTCGTGCATTGCTTCAGTTAGACGAAGCTCTACGTCCTTCTTTACGCGGCGCTGGTTTCGTTACCCGTGATGCTCGTAAAGTTGAGCGTAAGAAAGTTGGTCTACGTAAAGCACGTCGTAAGCCACAATTCTCAAAACGTTAATTCGTTTTTGGAATTCAAAAAGCCCAGCTATATGCTGGGTTTTTTATTGCCTATTTTTTACTATTTACCCTGACGATGCGAAATGATAAGTGTGTTACTGATTTTGTGTTTTAGTGGTCTTGATGTTATTGGCGCAACAAAAATGATGGAGTGAATAATGGATTATCAAATGCTAATGTTAGTAATTGGCACGGTTTTAGTTATAGAGGGCGTAGGGCCACTATTATTTCCTGAACAGTGGAAAAAATATTTAGCCGAGATTTCACTGCAAAATAAGAATGTTCTCAGGAGGTTAGGTGGATCTTTAGTCTCTGCTGGCGTCGTACTATTAATAATTTTCGCATAAAATACTTGCAATATACCCCCAAAAATCTGTTAAAATTCGCCTTTATACCGCAACCTTGCAGCAGACGATGGGCAAAAACGTAGTAGTACTCGGCACTCAATGGGGTGACGAAGGAAAAGGTAAGATTGTCGACCTTCTAACAGAACAGGCAAAATATGTAGTTCGTTACCAAGGCGGCCACAATGCTGGTCATACTCTTGTTATCGACGGCGATAAAACAGTACTTCATTTGATTCCATCAGGGATCTTACGCGACAATGTGAAATGCATTATCGGTAATGGTGTAGTGCTCGCTCCCGATGCTTTGATGAAAGAGATCAACATGCTTAAAGAGCGTGGTGTTCCTGTCGAAGAGCGTCTTCTTATTTCAGAAGCATGTCCACTAATTCTACCTTTCCATTGTGCTCTTGATGTAGCTCGTGAAAAAGCGCGCGGCAATCAAGCTATCGGTACAACGGGTCGTGGTATTGGTCCAGCTTATGAAGATAAAATTTCTCGTCGTGGTCTTCGCGTCGGTGATTTGTTCAATGCTGAACTTTTCGCTGAGAAGCTAAAAGAAGTGATGAAATATCACAACTTTATGCTGACAGAATACTATGATTGTGAAGCAGTTGATTATCAAAAAACGCTTGAAGATGCATTAGCGATTGCTGATTATCTTAAGAGCATGTGTACTGATGTTACTGAATTACTTGATACTGCCCGTAAAGCGGGTGAGCCAATCTTGTTTGAAGGTGCTCAAGGGACATTACTTGATATCGACCATGGTACATACCCATATGTGACTTCATCAAATACTACAGCAGGTGGCGTAGCTACTGGTTCTGGTTTTGGTCCTCGTCACTTAGATTATGTTTTAGGTATCATGAAAGCTTACACCACTCGCGTAGGTGCTGGTCCATTCCCAACTGAACTTGAGAATGAGATTGGTGACTACTTAGGTCATAAAGGCCAAGAGTTTGGTGCTACCACTGGTCGTAAACGTCGTCCAGGTTGGTTGGATGCAGTGGCAATGCGCCGTGCAGTTCAAATCAACAGTGTAAGCGGCTTCTGCCTAACAAAGCTTGATGTTCTAGATGGCCTAGAAGAAGTTAAGATTTGTGTTGGTTACAAGTACCCAGATGGTACTGTTGAAACTGTTACTCCACTAGCAGCCGAAGGTTACGAGCAGGTGACACCTGTTTTTGAAACTATGCCTGGCTGGAGTGAAACAACTTTCGGTGCGACGTCAATTGAGCAACTGCCACAAGCAGCACTTAATTACATCAAGCGCATTGAAGAGTTGCTAGAAGCACCTGTTGATGTTATTTCAACGGGTCCTGATAGAAATGAAACAATCGTATTAGTTAATCCATTTAACTAACACATTGAAGGCCGCTAACTTAGCGGCCTTTTTATTGTGTTGTTAACCTGATTAGCCTAACTGAAATTTATAATCGAAATATCGCTGTCATCCTCCAGTTATCTTCGTTACTTTTCCAATCTAATATTGATTTTCTTTATCATTTTTATCCGCTAATAACCTTAGTTTGTGCAGTTAATACTCAAGAATTGAGCTATAATGCCGATGCATAGAGTAACTATAGTGTCATTGAGAATTGTTATGCTGCGATTAAGTTTGGTCATCTTCTGTTTTATTCCTTATCTTGCTGTTGCTGAACTTGCTTCAGTAGATATCTATAGTGATGAACAGTTATTGACATTAATTCGTACTGATCGATATTTAGAGCAAGTGCAAACCGATGATTGTCAGTTAGTGCAAGATATTGAAGCAAGAGCTGAAATTTTAAAGCAGCCCATGTATCAGTTTTTATGGGGCGAAATGCTTAACCATGGTGTGTGCGTACCTAAGCATGCCTCTCGTGGTATGAAACAATTACAAATTGCTGCAGAGCAAGGTAGCGCAGAGGCGATGCTAAAACTGGCCGAATATTACTATCACGGCAAAATGGTAGTTAAAGATAAGAATCGTGCTGTGCAGTATGTGATGCCTGCAGCTGCCAATGGTGATGTTCCAGCACGACTTATGTTAGTTCGCTTATTTAGCGAAGGTTATGGTAGCCCTGTAGACTATAAGTTAGGTTACCATTGGTTATATAACAGCGTATTTAATGATGAAGCAACGCAAAAACAAGCGACTTCATTATTGCAGGATTTAGCCGCTAAGATGCCCGCCAGTATAGTAGAGCGAGCTCAGCAGCCACAGCTGCATTAAACGCGAATACTCCAAAGGTGGAGTAAATTATTTGGAAATTGAATGATCAACGATCCTCATTTTGAGAGAGAGCAAGACAAGTACGAAAACCCAATCCCTAGCCGTGAATACATCTTAGAGTATTTACGCGCACAGAAATCCCCAGTGACCCGTGAACACATTGCTAAAGCACTTAACATGGTCGATGAAGATCATCTTGAAGCGTTAAGAAGACGTTTACGTGCAATGGAGCGAGACGGACAACTTGTTTATACCCGTGGGCATAGCTACGGATTACCTGAAAGAATGGATTTAATTTCGGGCACCATTATTGGTCACCGTGATGGCTTTGGATTTTTTAAATCTGATGAAGGCGGTGACGATTTATTTATCAATAATCGTGACATGCAAATGTATTTCCACGGTGACAAAGTACTGGCACAAAAAGCAGGTTCAGACAGACGTGGTCGTCGTGAAGCACGCATCGTCAGATTAGTACAAGAACGGACTGCGCCCTTAGTTGGTCGCTATCACGTTGATGCAGGTATGGCATTTGTCATTGCCGATGATAGACGTATTACTCAAGAAATATTAATAGCAAAAGAAGATGCCAACGGCGCTCGTGCGGGTGACGTTGTTGTGGTTGAGCTCACTCGTCGACCTGGCCGCTTTGTAAAAGCTGCTGCGAAAGTGACGGAAGTTTTGGGTAAGACCATGGCGCCGGGTATGGAAATTGAAATTGCACTGCGCAATTACGATTTACCGCATAAATGGTCGTCAGTTATTGAGAAAAAACTCAAACGTATTCCTGATGAAGTCCCAGAGTCTGATAAAAAAGGCCGTGTTGATTTACGCCATTTACCGTTAGTGACTATTGATGGTGAAGATGCTCGAGATTTTGATGATGCAGTGTATGCAGAAACAAAACCAAGTGGTGGCTGGCGTTTATGGGTAGCGATTGCCGATGTGAGCCACTATGTGCGCACTGATTCAGCATTAGATGAAGAAGCGAGAGCGCGTGGTAACTCTGTGTATTTCCCATCGCAAGTTATTCCAATGTTGCCTGAGAAAATTTCGAACGGCTTATGTTCGCTAAACCCGCATGTTGATCGTTTATGTATGGTTGCGGAAATGACGATTTCTGCTGCTGGTAAACTATCGGGTTACAAGTTTTATCCGGCGGTCATGCATTCTCATGCTCGGTTCACTTATACCCAAGTTGCTGCCATGCTTGAAGGTGGTGAGATTGCGCCTGAGCACGAAAGCTTATTCCCACATCTTCAATGTTTACAATCACTGTATTTAACATTGAATGAACGTCGAGCTGAGCGTGGTGCGATAGCATTCGAAACTGTTGAGACACAGTTTATCTTTAATGAGCAACGTAAAATCGAAGCTATTGTGCCGAGAAGTCGAAACCAAGCGCACAAGATTATTGAAGAGTGCATGATCCTTGCTAACGTAGCTTCTGCTAAATTTGTTAAAAAGCATAAAGGTGAAGTGTTATATCGAGTTCATGAAGCGCCATCAGAGACTAAATTAGCCAATTTCAAAGAGTTTTTAGCCGAACGTGGCCTGTCGATGAATGGTGGTGATGAGCCTACACCATCAGATTATCAAGATGTGATGCTGAAAATTGCTGATAGGCCAGATGCAGAGTTAATTCAAATTATGTTGCTGCGCTCTATGCGCCAAGCAGTATATAGCCCTGATGACGATGGTCACTTTGGTCTAGCATTAACCGAGTATTCGCATTTTACATCGCCTATTCGTCGATATCCTGATTTAGTCTTGCACCGCGTGATACGCTATTTATTAGCTGCCCAAGAGGGCAATGTTAAGGACAAATGGACCCCTGAAGGTGGCTATCATTACGATCTTGATGAGCTAGATAAGTTAGGTGAAGAGTGTTCAACCACTGAACGCCGTGCAGATGAAGCGACACGTGATGTCAGCGATTGGCTTAAGTGCGAATACAAGCAAGATCATGTGGGTGATGACTTTGAGGCCGTTATTGCCTCTGTTACGAGTTTCGGCTTATTTGTCCGATTAAAGGATCTTTATATTGATGGCTTAGTTCATATTTCAAGTTTAGTGAGTGATTACTATCAGTTTGATCCTATGCGTCAGCGTTTGATTGGTGAAAACACCAAGAATGTATATCAAGTCGGTGATGAAGTGAGTGTTAAAGTTGCTGCGGTTAATCTAGATGACCGACAAATTGATTTAATTATGCTTGGCGATCATGGAAAGAGTCGTAAAAAAGCTAACCGCAAGCCATTAACTGCTCGTGAGCGTGCAAACCTTGAAGGGGCTAAAGTCGGAGCGGGTAAATCGAGTCGTGACAGCGAAGCTACGACCGAAAAAGGCAAAAAGAAGCGTGGTTCTAGTAGCAAAAAAACACGTTCTAATACTGCGGCAAAACGAAAAAGTACGAGTAAACCAGCTAAAGGCACTTCCGCCACCGCTGCAAAGAAACCATCAAAAGCAAAGCGTAAGAGAAAATAAGTAAATGAAAAAACAAGATATCATTTTTGGCATCCATGCAGTTGAAGCTTTGCTACGCAACGCACCTGAGCGCATTATTGAGCTATGGGCTTTACAAGGCCGTGAAGATGAACGTGTATTGCCGTTAATTAATTCGGCGACACAGTTTGGTGTGTCGGTGCAACGTTCAAGTCGCAAAGTACTTGATGACAAATCTGCCAGTAGTCAACATCAAGGAATTGTTGCACGGGTTAAGCCTGCAAAAATCTTAACTGAAAATGATTTAGACGTATTACTTGAAAAAACTGATCAAGCCTTTTTATTAATATTAGATGGCGTAACGGACCCACATAATTTAGGTGCTTGTCTTCGTAACGCGGATGCCGCAGGCGTACAGGGCATTATTGTGCCGAAAGATAATTCAGTTGGGTTAACTGCAACCGTGAGTAAGGTTGCTTGTGGTGCTGCTGAAACCATCCCGTTATTTCAAGTGACTAACCTTGCTCGTACCATGCGTCATATTCAGCAAAAAGGTGTTTGGATTATTGGTGCGGCAGGTGAAGCGGATTGCGAACTGTATCAAGCAGACTTAAAAGGGTCATTAGCGATTGCAATGGGCGCAGAAGATAAAGGACTACGTCGTTTAACTCGTGAAAGTTGTGATTCGATAGTCTCGATTCCAATGGCTGGAAGTGTTTCAAGCTTGAATGTATCAGTAGCAACCGGTATTTGTTTATTTGAAGCAGTGCGTCAACGCAAAGCATAAAATGAACTGAAAATGCGACACGACGAAAACGGGCTTAATGCCCGTTTTTTTATGCGATAAAAATCGTAAATGGATTTACTGGAAAGTATAGAGAAGATTGAACGTGGTAATCGTATCGGTTTTGACACTGTCTTCTGGAACCACTGCAGTGTATCTGACGTTCACACCAATTTTGAATGCCCAATCCTGCAAGAAAGTATTTTTGTAGCTCAAGTCTAGCGTCAGGGTATTGTTATCTTCACCGACTTCAGAGGTTAAGTCTGCATTTAAGCTGGTGTACTCTTGCAGCTTCACTGAATACTTGGCTGCGGTACGTAAAATAATATCTTGGTTAGCATCAGGGTTTAAGTCTGAATCTGTGGCTTTAGGTAAATCATAACGAAAACCTGGACCCACCTCTAAACTGAGCTTTGTTTGATAGTTGGAGATAATATCAAAACCGTAACCAGATGAAATGGTCATTAGTTTGGTATAACTACCAAAATCGTCCCAGGTGAATTCACCTCGTCCAAAAATATAACCACTGTCTAATTTATAACTAGATTGGGCATAAACGTCGTACTTTTCAGCTGTCGTCGACTCATCATCAGCTGCGTAATAGACTTTGAAAGTAAACTCTTGCCTAGCTTTTTCTGTGTCGTAATTTAAGTAAGTACGGCCATTAAAATTCTGCGATTTATTGTTACCGGTATTTAATTGCATTCCAGCTTCAATTTCAGCATTAAAGTCGCTTGGTGGCTCTTTGTAATCTGGCGGTACTAATGCCCAGACTGGCGTTGAGGCGAGCAGGGTGGAAGTTAACATGACGACTTTTTTCATTACGCTTTTCTATGAATTATGATTGTGAACGCCTGAAATACGGATGAAGCGACATAATACCTGTAATCGAGTTAGCTGCAAAGCGCTCAGACATGCCAATTTCCCTTAAGGTTTTATAATATGGGGCAGAACTTAGTTATCAATCTGATTGCAAAGTAAAAAAACGAGGTGTTTACAAGGAAGGGAAGATAACTATTGAGCATTGATAACAGCAGGGTTTCCCCTAAACGAAGTGAATCACAAATCTAGCTTGAACCACTAGAAATATTACTTGAGTTTGCTGTTGTGTTTCTGTACTATGTCGCGCTCAAATCAGTCATTTAATTTCGTTCCTTGCCTCCAACTTGGTGTGACTGAGCCACACGTGAGGCTAATTAACCGTAAGGAGCAATAAATGCGTCATTATGAAATCGTATTTATGGTTCACCCAGATCAAAGTGAACAAGTCCCAGGTATGATCGAGCGTTACAGCAGTGTAATCACTGATGCTAACGGTACTATCAGCCGTCTAGAAGATTGGGGTCGTCGTCAATTGGCTTACCCAATTCAAGACCTACATAAAGCTCACTATGTTCTTATGAACGTAGAAGCAACTGCAGAGTCTATCGAAGAGTTAGAAACAGCTTTCCGTTTCAATGACGCTGTTCTGCGTAACATGGTAATGCGCACTAAAACTGCTGTTACTGAAGCTTCTCCAATGGCTAAAGCAAAAGATGAGCGTGATTCACGTCGTGCTCCTACTGCTGCACCAGCTGCTGAAAAAGAAGTAGAAGCAAGCGCTGAAGAATCTGCTGAATAATTAGTCTGTGATTAATCACTTAGTATTGGCCGGAACGATAACTCGTTCTAAGCGTTTTGAAAGTCCAAGCGGGATACCTCATAAGGTCATCACGTTAGAGCACAAAACACAGCGGTATGAAGACCAAATGTTACGTAACGTTTATTGTCTCATCCAAGTCATATTAAGTGGCCAACGCTTTAATAGCGTTACAGAAGAATTAAAAGCAGGCGTGCAGGTCCAAGTTGAAGGGTTTATCTCTATGCAGCAAGGACGAAATGGCCAAAATAAATTGGTTATGCATGCCGAAAATGTCGAATTGAAAACTTAGGAGACTGTCAACATGGCACGTTATTTCCGTCGTCGCAAGTTCTGTCGTTTCACCTCTGAAGGTGTTGCAGAAATTGATTACAAAGATATCGTTACTTTAAAAAACTACGTAACAGAAAGCGGTAAGATTGTTCCTAGCCGTATCACTGGTACTAGTGCTAAATATCAACGCCAACTAGCTCGCGCGATTAAGCGTGCTCGTTATCTTTCTCTACTGCCATACACTGATTTACATCAGTAATCGCAGTATTAAATCAGAGGAATTAGATAATGAACGTTATTCTGCTTGATAAAATCGCTAACCTTGGAAACCTAGGTGACCAAGTTTCAGTTAAAGCTGGTTACGCACGTAACTTCCTTTTGCCACAAGGCAAAGCTGTGATCGCAAACGACGAAAACGTTAAAGTTTTCGAAGCACGTCGCGCTGAATTAGAAGCTAAATTAGCTGCTGAATTAGGTGTTTGTGCTGCGCGCGCTGAAAAGCTTGCTGCATTAGAAGCTGTTGTTATCGCTTCTAAAGCTGGTGACGAAGGTAAACTATTCGGTTCAGTTGGTACTCGTGACATCGCTGATGCAGTAACTGCTGCTGGTGTTGAGCTTGCTAAAGCTGAAGTACGTCTACCTTTAGGTGCTTTACGCACTTTAGGTGACTTCGAAGTTGAAGTTCAACTTCACACTGAAGTTAAAGCTGTTGTTAAAGTTTCTGTTGTTTCAGAAGACTAATAACAATTTGCTTTAAAGAAAACACCGCCAATTGGCGGTGTTTTTTTATGTC
>BCQL01000003.1_pt1 | contig 24585 bp, 18 predicted proteins | sample 1008151 | NCBI WGS metagenome assembly BCQL01 (sample SAMD00035459, study PRJDB4067) | museum specimen metagenome | biome: marine biome; feature: sea shore; material: organic material | host: Otohimella japonica | place: Japan:Kanagawa | collected 1927
AAAGATGCATTTAAAATACAGGTATTAACTTATTGCATCTTTTGGAGCAACCATGCCTTCCACTCGCTTTGAGCAATTACAAGCTTTGCCTATTCCTGCTTTAATTGACCATTTAGAAGCAACGCATCACCAATACGTGCGTGAAACAGCGCCGCTGCTAGTTGAATACTCGCAAAAAATGGTGCAAGCCCATGGCGAAGATTATGCAGAGATTAAACCATTAGCCATGCTAATTGGTGCGCTGATTGCTGATTTGATGCCGCATTTAATGAAAGAAGAACAGATTTTATTCCCTGCGATGAGAAGACTCGCTGCTGGCGAAGAAGTGAATGGTTGCTTTGGCCATATTGGTAATCCAATTAATGCCATGGAGCATGAACATGATCATGCAGGCAGTGTTTTACAACAGTTACGCGAACTCACCAATAACTACCAAGTTCCTGAAGGAGCATGTAGCACTTGGCAAAAATGCTACCAAACCTTGGCTGAATTTGATGCTGATTTACAAGTACATATTCATACTGAAAATGAATTACTGTTTCCAAAAGCACTCGCAATCTAAACCTTAACCCGATTGGTTAAGTAAAAAGTTTCATCAGGTCCTTGGCTCTCGCTCCCCCAGCAGAGCCATTTTTTTGCTTTTATACTAATGCCATTCAGCAACTCCAGCGTAATTTGATTGCTCAAGGCGTTATAACAGCTTTGACTAACGCGCTATAACCGCAAAATATGCCTGTCACCACATCCAAAACCTCACGGTTTATCTTCAAAGCAATGTGTGCTTAACTAATAAACAGTATGGTTAACAGTTAAACAGCTTATTTAAGCGATAGGCCATGCTTATTGTAATAATGGTTCTGGAGAGTCAGCATGGAAAAAGCTGGGGTATTTATTGCCACAGACGGCACAACATACGTAGACAAAAAACGTCACTTTTGGTGGCTGTCATTATTGATCCCCACTATTGCTGTCGCAGGGCCTTTGCTATATCAAACCTATCAGCAAGAAATTTTTCTATGGTTGTTTTTTGCAGTGGTCTATATGTTGTTTCCCTTAATTGATTATGTCATGGGAGAAGACACCAGCAATCCACCTGAATCAGTTATTCCTGCACTCGAATCCGACCCATTTTACGCTCGAATTACACGGTTAAATGTGTTTGTCGTACTGGCAACATTCATCTATTGTGCTTGGTTTGTTGCCAATTATTCCCTTAGTTATTCCGGATACTTAGCCGTTGCCTTGTTGGCAGGCAGCATTGGTGGCCATGGGTTAAATATTGGCCATGAACTCGGACATAAACGTAAAAATATAGACAAATGGTTGGCCAAGATTGTGTTGGCTCCTGCAGCTTACGGTCATTTTTTTATTGAGCATAATCGTGGTCATCATAAACATGTGGCCACACCAGAAGATCCCGCCTCAGCTCAAATGGGAGAAAGCATCTATCGATTTGCACTACGAGAGCTCCCTGGCGCTATCATGCGTGCTCACCAAATCGAAAAGTTACGGCTCAACAAGGCAGGAAAATCCTCCTTGAGTTTACACAATGAGTTTTGGCAGGCCATGCTATTAACATTTTCGCTATTTATTGGTTTGGTGATCTGGTTAGGTGTATCAGTCATTCCCTATCTGCTCATTTGCGCTTTTTGGTCTATGTGGCAGTTAACCTCGGCAAATTATATTGAGCATTATGGCCTATTAAGACGTACGCTACCCAATGGTCGTTATGAGCCTCCGCAGCCTCATCATAGTTGGAACAGTAATCATATTTTCTCCAATTGGGCACTGTTTCATTTACAACGTCATTCTGATCACCACGCCAATGCAACACGCAGTTACCAATCATTACGACATTTCGATGACTTACCAACACTGCCAAGCGGCTACTTTGGTATGTATGGTCTGGCTTATATTCCTTGGTTGTGGTTTAAAGTGATGGATATACGACTATTAGCAACCACTGGTGGCGATGCAAGTAAAATCAATATGCTTGCCAGTAAACGGCAACATCTCATTGAAAAATATAAGATGGTGATACAACATCCTACTGATTAACTGTCAATGCATTGAATTAAAGCAGCTGGCAATGTGGGCAAAGCTAAACCGTTAATATAAAGACTAATCGTAAAGCCCAGCAATCGCTGGGCTTTGTCATGTGTAAATACACTTAATTTCTTTATGCTTTAGTTCGGCCATGTATCCATTGATACAAAGCAGGTAAAACAAACAAGGTAAGAATAGTCGATGAAATAATACCGCCAATAACCACTGTCGCAAGCGGACGTTGCACTTCCGCACCGGTACCAATATTCAGCGCCATCGGCACAAAGCCCAGTCCGGCAACCAATGCTGTCATTAACACAGGCCTTAGTCTTATCAAAGCACCATCAACAATTGCATTTAATAGTTCGCCTTTTTCTTGGTGAAGTTGACGGATAAAGCTCAGTAATACCAATCCATTAAGTACAGCCACACCCGATAAAGCAATAAAGCCTACACCTGCAGAAACAGACAATGGCATGTCTCTTATCCACAATGAAATGACCCCACCAGTTAATGCCAGCGGAATACCGGTAAAAATAATCAACGCATCTTTGACAGAGCTAAACGCCATAACTAATAAACCTAAGATAATAGCTAAGGTCAAAGGCACCACAATTGATAATCGTTGACTGGCTGATTCAAGCTGTTCAAACGTTCCACCATATTCAAGCCAATAACCTGCTGGAATATCCACTTGTTCGGCAATGTCTCTCTTGGCTTCAGCGACAAAAGATCCCAGATCGCGCCCACGAACATTTGCAGTAACCACAATGCGGCGTTTACCATTTTCGCGACTGATCTGATTTGGCGATGGCGCAATAGATAAACTTGCGACTTCCGATAAAGGAACAAACTCACCAGAAGGCATCACTATTGGTAAATTGTGTAAGTGCTCGACATCTTTACGGATATTTTCAGGCAATCGAGTCACTATTTTGAAACGGCGATCGCCTTCAAAAATCAATCCGATCTCATCTCCGCCAATCGCTGTCGCCACAAAATTTTGCAGTGCTTGTACTGATAAACCATATTGAGCAAGCGCCATTCGGTCAGGTTGAATCGACAACATTGGCAAGCCTGTCACTTGCTCGACTTGTAAATCCGTCACACCGTCTATCTTCTCTAACACTTCATGAATGTCATTAGCTGAAGTTAATAACTGCTGTAAGTCATCACCCACCACTTTAATCCCCAAATCGGCACGCACGCCTGATATGAGCTCATTAAATCGCATCTCAATGGGTTGAGTTAGCTCAAAATTATTACCTGGTTGCCCCGAAACAGACTCCACAATATCAGCCGCTAACATTTCATGGCTCATTTTAGGATCAGGCCATTCATTACGAGGTTTTAGCATGATGAAAGTGTCGGCAATATTTGGCGGCATAGGATCATTCGCCACCTCAGGCGTTCCTATTTTAGAGAACACGTTTAAGACTTCTGGAAAGTGCTTAATACGATCTTCCAATAGTAATTGCATCTCCACAGATTGCTCTAAACCAGTACCTGGAATACGAATAGCCTGCAGCAATATATCCTCTTCATTAAGCTGTGGAATAAACTCTGAGCCTAACGTCGTCGCCAGCCAAATAGAGAAGGCCACAAGAGTTAGGGCTGCACTTAATACCAACCAACGTAATTTCATCGCAAGCAAAAGGAGAGGCTTATAAACCGATTTACTTAATGCCATTACTCGGCTTTCTTTTTCGTTGATTTTACCCGTCATGAATAACGCGACAGCCGCTGGCACTAGGGTTAACGATAAAACCAATGCCGCCAATAACGCCATAACAACCGTAGCAGCCATAGGATGGAACATTTTTCCTTCCACGCCCGTTAAACTAAATAGCGGGATATACACCACAGTGATAATCAATACACCAAATAAGCTTGGACGAATCACTTCGTTAGTGGCTTCGTATACCAGTTGCAACCTTTGTTTACGTGCTAAAACCTGCCCGCCATTTTGCGCCTGAGCTTGACCTAAACGACGTGTGGCATTTTCTACAATAATCACAGCACCATCGACAATAAGGCCAAAATCTAACGCCCCTAAACTCATTAAGTTTGCCGAAACACCTGCTTGTACCATGCCTGTCATCGTTGCCAGCATTGCCAATGGAATAACTGCAGCTGTGATTAATGCAGCCCTAGCGTTACCAAGTAGGATGAATAGCACCACAATGACGAGCAATGCGCCTTCAACGAGGTTTTTCTGCACCGTATGGACTGCTTTATCAACTAAGGTCGTGCGGTCATAGACCGCTTCTACTTTAATCCCTTCAGGTAATGACGCCTTGATATCCTCAAGCTTACTTGCCACCGCCAAAGACACTTGACGGGAGTTTTCCCCCACCAGCATCATGGCACTACCTAGTACTGTTTCTTTACCATCACGTGTTGCAGCGCCCGTTCTCAGCGCTTTACCGATACCAACATCGGCAACATCACTAATAAACACTGGCGCATTATCAATATGCTTAACAACAACTTGTTCAATATCATTAATCGAAGCAAGTTGCGCCGCTGAACGAACTGTCAACTGCTGCCCTTCTCGCTCAATAAAACCTGCACCACGGTTACTGTTATTAGTTTCAATGGCTAATTTAATATCAGCAAAAGCGATGCCATAAGACAGCATCTTCATTGGGTGCGGTGTAATATGATATTCCTTGTCAAAACCACCGATGGTATTAATTTCTGTCACACCAGAAACTTGGGCTAATTGCGGTTTGATGATCCAATCTTGGATCTCTCGTAGCGCAGTCGCATCATATTCACGGCCATTGGCTTGCTGTGCGTCAGGTAAGGCTTCAATGGTATACATGAAAATCTCGCCAAGGCCGGTAGAAATTGGCCCCATTTCTGGCTCGATATCACTAGGCAATTTTCCTTTAATTGCATTTAATCGTTCACTAATAAGGTTACGGGCAAAATATAGATCCGTGCCCTCATCAAATACCACTGTCACTTGTGATAAACCATATCTCGACAGTGAGCGGGTATAGGCAAGATTCGGTATGCCCATTAAGGCATTTTCAATCGGGTAAGTGATTCTTTGCTCGGTTTCTTGCGGTGAATAACCTTCTGCTCGGGTACTGATTTGCACCTGCACATTGGTAATATCAGGCACCGCGTCAATCGGCAGTTTTTGATAACTCCATAGCCCCACTGCAACTAGCAGCAGCGCTAAAAACATCATCATCCAGCGTCGGCTAATAGCAAGACGCAAAACAGATTCAATCATTTGCATCTCCTTTTAGTGAACGTGGCCAGCACTAGACTTTTCAAGATCGGCTTTTAATAAAAAGCTTTTTTCGACCGCATACTCTTCACCTTCTGCTAGACCAGATAACAGCTCTGTCTTCTGACTGTCTTTTTTACCTAATGTTACGATGCGTTTTTCAAAGCCTTCTTCATTTCTGACAAAAACAACCTGCTGACCTTCCATAATTTGTATGGCGCGATTATCAATGGCTAACGCGACGTTGTGCTTACTCAGGGTCACTTCACCCGATAATAAGGCACCAACAGTCCAGTGTCCTTCAGTGTTATCAAGTGGCACACGCGCACGTAAATACGCCTTGTTACCCATTGGATTTAACAAGTATTGAATGGTTGAAGCCGTCCGTAATTGCTCAAAGTTCACACTGAGTTTTTGCCCAACAGCAACTCGGTTTTTTTGACCATGAAAGACTTGGAACTCTCCCCATAGTTGGCTGCTATCGACAATGCTCACCAATGCTTTATCACTTACCATTTCGCCGACATTGCCGTGACGACTTACTACGACACCACTAATTGGCGCAGTAATCCCATAGCGTTTCAAACTCGCATTAGACTCAATTTCAGCAATCTTTTGCCCTGCTTTTACTTTATCGCCCACCTCGACAGTTAACTTGGTAATTAAGCCCGCAAATCGTGCACTGACATGACTCACATTTTGCTCTGGTAATACAGTGCGGCCATATAAAGTAAGTACTTTTTTGATTTCACCCGCCTGAGCTGAATCAGTCATAATCCCAGAAATGGCCATTTGCTCAGCACTTATGTGCACTTGCCCTTCTTCATGCTCATCATGGCCATGCTCATCTTCGTGACCATGTTCATCTTTGTGACCATGTTCATCTTTGTGGCCATGGCTGTCTTTATGTCCTTCTTGATGATCATGTTCATCTTGATGTAACTCGTTATGGCCATGATTGGATTCTGAATGTTGTTCTTCATGCTGATGCTCAGTAGACGCCTGGACTGATACTGACAATACTAACGCCATCAATACCGCTAGACTGCGAGCGAATAAGTGATTAGAAATACTTTGGTTCATGGTTAAAATCCTTGGAAATCACGGAAAAAGGAATGCTGAGATGCGGGTAAGGGTTCGGCAATTAATTGCTCAATATCAACACCAAACCGTAAAGCTGATGCCGCAGCGTCTATCATTGCTCGTCGTGAGAACAATAATTCCTCTCTTGCAGTTAAATAATCAAGGTAACTGTAGAGCCCCTGCTCGTAAGCGACTTGCGTATCTTCTAAGGCCAAAGTTAAGGTAGGGATAATACGGGTTTGTAAGCGGTTAACCGTCATAATAGCTTGCTTGCGGCTGGCATAAGCGCGATACAGCTGTGCATACAATTCTCGCAAAGCGATATCTCGATTAATCAGTACCTCATCTTTTGCGGCTTGCGCTACTATTACAGCTCCGGTATTTCGATCGCCACTGAATAAAGGCACACTAAACCCTGCTGATAGAGCCGTATCATTGGTTTGTTGCATTTGTTTAACGCCAACAGACCAACTGACATCCGTGCTAGATTGCGACTGAGCAAAACGCAACTCAGCTTGTTTCAATTGCGCCTGAGTTAAATACGCCTCAATCGCAGGGCTGTATTTCACTTTTTCAAATAACGGCGTTAATGCCACGTCATCGGTAAACTCAAATAAACTGCCTTCGAGGCTGGCATAATTCACCTGAGATTCACCCCACATCATACTGAGTGCTAACTTAGCGTACTCAAGTTGATGCAACTGTGTTTCAGCAACTAATTGGTTATTAAACACAGCGGCTTGCGCTCGTTTCACTTCAGCATCTGGCGTCAAACCTGTTTGAGCTCTAAGCTCAACAACGGTTAATGTTTCTTCTGCCAGTGCAAGTGCATCGTCAGCAAGTTGTAATCTTGATTGCGCAGCTAACACATCAATGTAGCGACGCGTTGCTTCAGCAAGAATACCTAAGCCTGAATTTTCTGTTCGGCATCCAGTAAGGCACGTTTTTTAGTCACTACGCCTGAACGCGCATCCAGTTTATCGCCTAGCTCGATGACAGACGATAAGGACACTGTCATTTCAGCACTATCGACACCTTGGAATTCGCCTGTTCCAGCGACATTCTCAAGTTCGAAACCTAACTCGAACTCTGGTGCTAACGCCTGAGTTTGCGCTTCACCATCTAATGCTTGTTGTCTAAATTGAAAAACCTTCAGCGAAGGATGCTGTAATTGAACTCGCTCTATTACGGTTTGTAACGTCAACTTTTCAGGCGCTGCACTCGGTTCAGCATAGACTGTTACGGGTAATAACACCGACAAGCTAAGTAAGCTGCAACATAAAACAGGAAACAGCACAGCACGCTGTTTAAAGCGACTTGTATTATAAAACATCAAAGATAAGCCTCGATTTAATACAAAAGATAACCCTAGCTGAGTGTTCCTAAGTCATAGGAAAACGCAGTAGGCTTGAGCAAATTAAAGGGTTAAATTTGCTCACTAGAATAATATTTTTGATTAAAAGGTTAGGCTTGAGGAGGTCGTAAAAAGCTAAAGTATGGGGATTCAGCGGCAGTAGAAGTAAACGTAAATGCCACATAATCAGAATGGACTAACTCATTTGCTATTGTGTTTGTAGGATGCATCAAGGTCATGCAACAAGAGCAGCAATTATCAGTACACTCGGCACAATCATCATCAACATGAATAACAACAGTGCCATCATCACACAACTCTGTATCGCTGTAGCCAAGAGGATTATCTATATCAAGAGCATCATGATTAATAACTGCTAATTCAGTTACTTGACCCTTACTGTTATCGTCTGAACTATTGCCACAATCCTGATGCTCTAGCGCACAGTTGTCTGACATCGCTGCCACGGATTGCATCGCAAAAATCATGATCAACAAAACCCGCGCCAGCATAGCTGGAGACATAGTGATGATGGTTTTTAGCTTACGATAAAAACTTAACATGAGCGCTTAGGCGATAACCTGTATGAAGTTATTAACAATTAGGTGAATTAGTAACACCTGTAACGTGCAAGTGTAAGCGAAACAATGATAAAACACTATGAGGTTTACCCACACAATGTCAGATTTGGAATAAAAAGAGTCAGAAACCTCGTTGACCGCACAATATTGATTATGATTTATCCATAAACATATTAGTTAACTTAAGCGATAATATAGGTAACTAATTAAAATTATTAAATTAATTTTCTTATTTCTTGTAACTGCTCAATTTCAATATGAGGTAATATGTGTCGAGCCTGACCTTGCTCATTTGGATTCAGATTTAACCACAAGCTTTGACAACCAGCTGCACGAGCGCCCAAAACATCGCTAATTGGATGATCGCCAATATGCAATAAATCCCCATGTAGTATCTCAAGATGTTGGCAACTCAAATCGAATAAATCACTGTATGGCTTCATCTTCACACCGTGTCCGGGATGCACAACAAACTTGAGCACGTCATCTAACCCAACGCGACTAGCATCGACATTACCATTGGTGATCCCAATCAGCGGATAATGGTTCCCTAACTCTGCCAGTAGAGAGATAACACTGTCGTCTACTTTAAAATCACTACGATGGAAACGAAAACATTCCAAACCTTGTTGCGCACCTTGGCTGGCTTCTAGCTCAGTGTAATCCCATTGAATGAGCGCCTGACGTAGCACTTCATACCTTGCAGCGGTCGTATCATGGGCTAGCTCTTCATGGCCAGCTATCACTTGCGATTTCAGTTCTCGCCACTGAGTAATTCCCCAACCTTCAGGGACGCTAAAGTGCTCTTGCATGAACAATGATAATGCGGATTCTGCTTTAATAATGTGGGGCGCGTTATGGTACAAGGTGTCATCTAAGTCAAAACTGATTGCCTTAAAAGGCCTAAGTCGCAAATATTGTTTCATTATTTCTCCTTAGCTTTTTTTGCCCTAGGGTGAGCTCCATCATAAACCTTCGCTAAATGCTGAAAATCAAGGCTGGTATAGATTTGGGTAGTGGATAAGTTAGCGTGCCCTAATAGTTCTTGCACGGCTCGTAAATCTGCACTTGATTCAAGCATATGCGTTGCAAAGGAATGTCGCAATTTATGAGGGTGAACTTTTGCCGATAAAGATTGTGTTTGGCCCCATTTTTTCATTCTGAGTTGAATGCTGCGATGGGACAATCGCTTGCCTTGCTGACTAACAAACAAAGCATCACCAGTATCAGCTTTGACCAAATCATGACGACACTCGCACCAAACATTGATTGCAGCTAGCGCCATTTTTCCTATCGGTACCACGCGCTGCTTACTGCCTTTACCCATCACTTTGACTTCGTTTTGGCTTAAATCGATATCTGCCACATTTAAACTTGCAAGTTCAGCTAAACGTAAGCCACTGGAATAAAACAATTCCATAATGGCTTTATCCCGTTTACTTAACGGGTCATCAGCATCAATATCCAATAAATGGCTGACGGCGTCTAAATCCATGTTCTTAGGTAAGGGCTTAGCCTGTTTAGGAGCATGTAATGTTTTAGCTGGATTGGTTTTTATCACTTGTTCACGAACAAGAAACTCAAAAAATTGTTTAAGTGATGATAAACACAATGATAGAGAGCGTGGGCTTAATCCTTTGCGATGCAAAGATGATATTACTCGTTGAAGCTCGTCTCTGGAGACAGTTAACCAGCCGTCATCAAATGCCTCTAATGACTTCCCTTGAGGCTGTTTAAAAAGAATCTCACCTGCTCGCACAAGTTCGTAACGGTAATTTCTAATGGTATGAGGAGACAACTGTCTTACAGAGTGAAGGTAACGTCCAAAACTGGCTAACCAACTCGGTTGTTGTGCCATTATGCTACCTCCATTCTTTTTATAGCGTTTATCCAAACAAACACGGGGGTGCCCCTATAATCATAAGGGACTGATTTAAAACTTTGGCAGCATATGATCAAGCAAATCTCTGATTTGTTTAAAAAACAAATGATCCATTTCAGGATGAAAATGAGCAGCATCAGCTGACGCTACACCAAAAATCACCTGACCATTTTCATCAGACAGTTTAGTTAATGCAACGGAGCCCACTTCACTGCCAAACAAACGTTTTGATTCAGATTGAGTCAGCCGGCCAAAATAAAAACCTTGTTGGATACGTTGACGCCAAATATTTGCTAATTCACTGTCGATATCGTGAACCGTAATTAAACGAACATGAGTGAATCCAAACTGGCCTTTTAGCTGCTCAGACAATACTTGCCTTAACTCACCTAGATCTTCGCACTTTAAAATACTCAGCGATAACGCACTGTTGAACCTGAAAATCTTTTCGTTTTCAGTGGCGATTTTCATTAATGACGTAATTTCTTCTTCTAATTGCGTGACTCGAGAACGCAATAAATCTTGGCGCTTCTCGACTAAAGAAACCGTACCACGCTCATGGTGAGAGACACGCATTGCCAGTAATAATTCTGGGTAACGATTGAAAAACTCTGGATTATCAAGCAAGTATTCGCGGATCATCAATTCATCAATTGGCATAGCTTCTAATGGTAATTCTGTGCCAAGTAATGCGGCAGATTCAGCATTGTCTTCGAGAAGTTTTTTAGTACGGGTTACATCGTTCATAACTGAATTTGTCCATCAAATACATGTTCAGCAGGTCCAGTCATCCACAATGGTTTCCCTTCTCCTTCCCAATTAATGGTAAGGCGACCTCCAGGCAGGTCAACTTTGACCTGTCTATCTAACTTATTCTGTAAAATACCGATAGCCACGGCAGCGCATGCGCCAGTGCCGCAAGCTAATGTTTCTGCTGCGCCACGTTCATACACTCTTAATTTTATGTGGCCACGATCAACCACTTGCATAAAGCCAACATTCACGCCTTTCGGGAAACGTTCATGCTTTGTCAGCATTTGGCCAATCTCTTCTACATCGGCGGTGTCAACATTATCGACTTCGAGTACGCAATGAGGGTTGCCCATCGAGATTGCGCCACATAAAAATGTTTGCTTAGGGGTTTGCAGTAAATAGGTTTTCTCAGGACGTTTAGCTCTAAATGGGATTTTCCCTGGTTCAGTCACCGGAACACCCATATTAACCGTCACATTTCCATCACGTTCAAGCCGCAGTGTCATTTTACCAGAGCTGGTACTGACACGAATTTTATACTTATTAATTAGCCCTTTATTACGAACAAAGCGGGCAAAACAGCGTGCACCATTGCCACACTGTTCCACTTCACCGCCATCAGCGTTAAAGATTCGATAATGAAAATCTAAATCAGGATCATACGGAGGCTCAACTAATAAAAGTTGATCAAAGCCAATACCGAAATTTCGGTCGGCTAAACGGCGAATTTGATCAGGCGAAAAAAACACATTCTGTGTTACGCCATCAACCACCATAAAATCATTACCCAGCCCATGCATCTTGGTGAATTGGATCAAAAGAATTTCCTTTATCGAACTAAAAAATTAACTGATTTCACTAGTTTAAGGTAGTAAGTGCTCACCTTGCCATAATTGCTCTAATTTTTCACGCTCGCGTATGACTTGATGCTGGTCTTGGTCAACCATGACTTCAGCAACTCTAGGGCGAGAATTGTAATTTGATGCCATGACAAACCCATATGCACCACTTGAGCGAACGGCGAGTAAATCTCCAGCCTGAACATTAAGCTGGCGGTTTTTCCCTAAAAAGTCACCTGTTTCACATACAGGACCTACGACATCATACTCATAGCTTGGTGCAGAAGTGAGCTGAACAGGAATAATATTTTGCCAAGCGCTATAAAGTGATGGGCGAATAAGATCGTTCATCGCGCCATCAACAATGGCAAAGCGCTTATCGCTATTTTCTTTCAAAGAAAGCACTTCAGTGACAAATATACCTGCATTAGCCGCAATCGCACGCCCAGGTTCAAAAATTAATTTAAGTGGTCTATCACCTAGACGTTCAAGTAATGCGGCAGCATATACGTCAGGATGTGGCGGTGTTTCATCATCATAAGGCACGCCTAAGCCGCCGCCAACATCAAAATGTTTAATTTCGATGCCATTAACTGCAAGACGGTCAATTAACGCCAACATTCTATCCATCGCATCTAAGAATGGCTGCATTTCTGTAAGCTGAGAGCCAATATGACAATCGACCCCTTTGATCGCTAAATGAGGGAGTGCTTGTGCACGTGCGAACACTTGCTCAGCTTCATCCATTGCAATACCAAACTTGTTTTCTTTAAGCCCAGTCGAAATGTATGGATGAGTCCCTGCATCGACATCGGGATTAACTCGCAACGATATCGGCGCGACTTTACCTAATTTACCAGCCACGTCATTGAGCAACTCAAGCTCTGCGCTTGATTCTACATTGAAACAATAAATACCAATGTTTAAAGCTTGTTCCATTTCAGCAATGGTTTTACCCACACCCGAGAAAACAACTTTTTTCGGGTCGCCGCCAGCAGCGATAACACGAGCTAATTCACCACCAGAGACAATATCAAAACCACTGCCAAGCCTAGCAAGTACATTTAACACCGCCAGATTAGAGTTGGCTTTTACCGCATAACAAATAAGATGGGGATGATTAGCCACGGCATTGTTAAATGCATTCCAATGACGCTCTAACGTCGCTCTAGAGTAGATATATAGTGGTGTGCCGTGAGTTTTAGCAAGTTCAGCAACAGAACAACCTTCAGCAAATAAACTATCCTGTTGATATGTAAAATGGTCCAAAATGCGTTTCCTTGTAAATCTTATTTATTTTGTGTCGGCTCTTGAGTTTGCTCGAGAGACTGTTGTTGGGTTGATTCAGTAGTAGGCTCTTGCGGTTTTCGCTCTTGCTGATTCGTTTCCACTTCAGAAGATTTATATAAAGGGCCTTTTTGTCCGCAACCTATAGTGAATAGGCTAACAAGCATTACTAATAAAAACAGTCTCATTTTTCTCAACATCTATGCATCTGGGGAGTTATAGCCTTATAATCGCATTCATAACCTAGAAAGCACAAGGATTGAAATACATGGCTATGACAGATACTGAATTTCATCAGTTGGCAGATGAAATGTTTAGCAAGATAGAAAACGCCATAGAAACAGCAATTGATGAGCAAGATGCTGATGTGGATATCAATGCGAGTGGCAACGTGTTGCAACTAGAGTTTGAAGACGGTTCGCAAATTGTCATCAATAAACAAGAGCCTTTACATGAGTTATGGATTGCGACGCGATTTGGTGGCTACCACTTTGCGCTTGTTGATGGTAAATGGTTTGATGAACGTAACGATAATGTATTTATGCCATTTGTTATTGAGTCAATTAAAAAACAAAGCGGCATTGCTTTGTCAATTTAAGCGTTAATTTATCAATGAGGTGAACTGAGCTTAAATATCTGAGCTCAGTTCATTCATTTCTACGCCAAATGGCACCACACTCAACTCGCCATCAATTCGTTCTAATTTAAAAAACTGTGGCACATTGAAATAATGCAATGAAGAGGCATCTCGCTCAAAAGCAAAACTATGGCTTTCTTTCTCAACTAATTCTTTCATCGACATATCTTCATATTCACGCTTTGTGAGCCGATTGGTTTCATCAATAATAAACACATCAAGAACATCGGGTCGCTGCCTTAAAAAGTACTGTTTTGCCCCTTTTGAGATATACAGCTTAATAATGCTGGGAATACTGCGAAAAGGATCAGACTTAATAACAGCTACCGGGGCATTCAACTGCGCTTTTTTATAACGTTCAACTTTGACTGGAGCAACTTTAACCTCATCGCCCGTCAACACCTTATAGACGAGACCCATAGAGTTAAAATACAAACCGTAGCGCTTATCGGATAATTTTATTGGGTGCATCATTGCCGACGATGATCTTGCTTCATGGCAATATTTAACGCACTGATTAAAAATATTAAACAGTGCATCATGAATTTGCTTTTTTAATCGCTCGGCACATACCAACACTTCGATGTCGACTTGTTCAGGCGTTGCTTTTAGCCCCAGCGCCACAAAAGACAGCGCTTCTAATAAGCCTTGCTCGCCTTTAAAGCGATGACATTGCCGCTCGCCCCAACTATTCAGTGAAATCACATCCAGAGTCGACAACATGTTTTGCTGCTTTTTCCCTAAAGAAAAAACATTGCCATTCATGTAATCCACCATGATTTCCTGACCTTGCCATTTTAGCGTAGGGTCACCATCAACGTTAGCCACCACAATCAGTTTCTTATAGAAAAAAGGTTGGCATAATTCAGCTTTTGAGACTTTATTATTATGGTTTAGTAGTGGCACTAAATGAGCCGATAGTTGTGTTAGCAACGCTGAACGGTGTTTCTTGCGGCCATATTCTTGCCAACGAGTGGTGGTTCTGGACACATCATTCATCACCGCCCAAGCAATAAGGGCCGTTGGAGTATCCGCTTTAATGATTGAGGTTTCGCCTAACAGTTGACCCGACTTCAGTGGTTTACGGTAAAGGTAATAACGGGATTCTTTAATGCTGTGAATGATGGTCATGTTCGGCTCGAATACCGAGTGACTCCACAACTTATTTAATGGCAGCAGTTGATGTTCATCATCACTAAAATAGGTATGTAACTTACGAGCTAACATCCCTAACTCTTCAACTCTAAAGCGATCGCTTAACGCTTGCTTAGAGGCAAATTCAAGTAGTGTTTTATAGCTTTTCAATAAGAGTTCATTTAATTGTTTATTGAACCACTTTAGCTGGCCTGAATGCCAGTTTTGACTATTATCTAGGGTTTCTAATAAGCTTGATGGCCAATGCCATTGCTCAACAAGTTGCTGCATCTTATCTCGGCGCCAATCTTGTCCTACACATGCATTGGTTAAATTAACTCCGCATTTTAGGTAAAAACAACGTCTAACAATCTCTAATCGACGAATATCTTTTTGTTTTAATAAATAGCTTTCGATACGTTGATACAGAATCAAATAGGCGTCATTCGAATCAGAAAAATCATCACGTAAACACTGTTCCCAAATTTGTTCAGTTATAAAATAAGATTTGGGATAGTCCGCCGCATAAGTTTCAAGTAGCAGTACTTTAAGTAGCGCTTTGTGAGGTTTATTCAACCCCTTATACAGTTGCCACAATGAAGCGCCAAAGTACTCAGTCGCAGGCATTGACCTTACGTCACCTAAATGCAACACCGATGGTTCTTTTGAAGCTTCAGGCCACCACCCCACAGGTTTACCCGCTAGGCGAATGTGCGAACGATAAAACTCTTCTAGTAATAACCAGTGCTGCGTACTACCACTGTGCTCTTCACCGAGTGAACTAAAGCAGTTATCAAATGCACTGCACTCTCGAAACTGCAACGGATGCACTAAGTAAAAATTCACTTCAAAATCAAATGAAGCAAACCACTCCGTTAATGCCGCCGTTTTGTCTGCGATGAGGGCTAAGTCAGCATTGCCAAGGCTCGACTTATAGACCAACCATACATCAACATCACTTTTGGGGTTCTGGCCAAAACTGGCAGTACTCCCCATAGAGTAAACACCTTCAAAGGCACTTGGTTGGTTATTGTTGGTTTCAATAAAGGGTAAATCAAATACTTCACACGCGAGCGCGACTTCTGGAAGGGTTGCAAAGTCGCTCACGCCAAATGGGGTTAATGCAGAGGTGCCACCTGGTAATTGGGGATGATGATGGTGTATGAGGTAAGGAATCAAATCGAATAAGCGTTGCTGTTTTGGTGACAATAACGATTTGACTCGTTCGTAACGAACAAGGTTTAATCGATTAGCTATTTTGACTGGCCGACAACTGTTTTCAATCAAGGCTTCCATCCCTGTGCAACCATCTACTATCGTTTTGATACCAATTTGACAAGCAATTGCTTGCAATATTAGCGCTCAATTAATTAGCAACAACATGATCATATTATCACTTTTGGATAATTACGCCAGCAAATGAGATCTGCGTCACAAAAATTTTATGTGCATAGGTCAAACAATCACTATCAGTTTGTTACATAAGCTCGATGGCAATGTTAGCATTGACGCAATTAAGTCTATTGATGGAACTCTCTGGCATGTCTCAAAATGTTATTCGTATCGCTACTCGTAAAAGTCCACTGGCTATGTGGCAAGCTGAATTCGTAAAAGCAGAGCTTGAACGCATTCATTCTGATTTAACGGTTGAGTTATTACCAATGAGCACTAAAGGAGACGTTATTTTAGATACGCCTCTGGCTAAAGTGGGTGGTAAAGGGTTATTTGTAAAAGAGCTGGAAGTTGCCATGCTTGAAGACCGTGCAGACATCGCTGTTCATTCAATGAAAGATGTACCGGTAGATTTTCCTGAAGGCTTAGGTTTGCAAGTGATTTGTGAGCGTGAAGATCCTCGTGATGCATTTGTATCTAATACATACAAAACCATTGCTGAATTACCTCAAGGCGCTGTAGTGGGTACATCAAGCCTACGTCGTCAATGTCAGATCCGTGCCGCTCGTCCTGATCTAGTGATTAAAGACTTACGTGGTAATGTCGGAACACGTCTAGCTAAGTTAGATAGCGGTGATTACGATGCCATTATTCTTGCTGCTGCAGGCTTAATTCGCCTTAAACTGGATGAGCGTATTGCAAGCTTTATCTCAGCAGAAGATTCACTTCCAGCAAATGGTCAAGGCGCTGTAGGAATTGAATGTCGTACTGATGATGAGCGTGTTAAAGCATTACTTGCTCCACTAGAACACCTTGAGACGCGTTACCGTGTATTTGCCGAGCGTGCTATGAATACCCGCCTTGAAGGTGGTTGTCAGGTACCTATTGGTGCTTACGCTGAAATCGAAGGTGATACATTAAGCTTACGTGGTTTAGTGGGTAACCCTGATGGCAGCCAAGTCATTGAAGGTGCTGTATCTGGTCCTAAAACGGATGCAGTCGCTTTAGGTGAAGCACTAGCTGATGACTTACTTAGCCGTGGCGCTAAAACTATTTTAGATGCTGTTTACAACAAGTAATTAGGCGTAAGCTTACATGAAAGTCTTGTTAACGCGCCCTGAGGGGCGCAATCAAGCAATGATAGAACAGCTCAATGCAAAGGGAGTGGACTATATTGTCACTCCTTTGTTAGCTGTTGCTCCAACTCAACACCTTTTCTCTCATCAGCAACTTTCTGATGCTGATGCCATCATTTTTATCAGTACCAATGCGGTAAAGTACGCTGCAGAAATGCTTAATAACCATTTTCCTGCAAGTCGATATTACGCTGTTGGAAAAGCGACAGCTGCGGCACTGGCCGAGCTCGGTGTATTTGCAGAAACCGCACCAGAAGAAAGCCAAGATAGTGAAGGATTATTATCGCTAACCTCGTTAAGCGATATCGCTCAACAACAAGTCGTCATCATTAGAGGCGTTGGCGGTAGAGAAACCATCGCCGAACAACTTAGCTTAAGACAGGCAAGTGTCAGCTATTGGGAAGTTTACCAGCGAGTCACTCCACAACTCGATTCACAATACATTTGCAACTATTGGGCAAGCGCTCAAATAGACACTATCGTCGTGACCAGTGGCGAAGTCCTAGATAATCTAATTAAACTTGTTCCAAAAGAGTTATTTGCATGGTTGCAATCATGTCATATCATAGTACCTAGTCATCGAGTGGAACAAAGGGCTAAAACGGCAGGTATTCATCACGTCACCAATGCTAACGGCGCGAACACTGAAGCTGTTTTACGAGCGTTATCTATTTAAACAATAAAGTAAACTTGCTTATTTGCCATATTGTATAATGCTGCCAAACTTGTACCCTATCACTCTACATTTTTGTCGCGCAGTAAATGGTCGCACTAATTGTTAACCGCAATTAGTTACTCAAGGACAGCTCATGGAACACAAAAAGCAAGCTTCAACGTCTACTCCAGAAAGTAATGAAGCACCTTCAGAATCTGTAAATGAAGTCAATTCTGTTACTGAAAATCAAACTAGTTCTCACACTGATGCTGACTCAACAGACTTGCCTACGAACAAAGTGCCATCTTCAATACATTCTGATGCGCCAAGCGATAAACCGAAACACAATAAGAGTTCATGGTGGGTAAGATTAAGTATTTTACTCTGCCTGATTATCGCTCTTGCAGGCATTGGCATAAGCTATTTATTGTTGATTGAACTCGAAAGTCAGAAAATTGAGTTACAAACTCAGTATCAACAAACACAAGCTATCAGTAATGAAGTGACTGAAGCGTTAATTGAACCTAAGCGTCGTATTGCAGAATTAGAAGTACAGCAACAAAACGATACCTTGGCCTACCAACAACAAAATCAGTTGGCAAAATCACACCAACAACTTCAAGAGCGAGTTGCAACCTTAGCTCAACGAAATCCAAACCATTGGATGGCATCTGAAGCTGAATACTTGGTGAGAATGGCAGGACGTAAATTATGGTTAGAGAATGACCCTAAAACTGCAGCCGGATTGCTAAAGTCTGCCGATGATCGTATTGAAGCAATGAAAGACCCTGCTTTGTTACCTATTCGACGTGCATTAGCCCACGATTTAGCTCAAACGAATGCCATTAAAACCACTGATGTTGCCGGTACCATCTATACGATTGATGGTATTTTAAATCAGTTAGACAGCTTGCCGCTAAACCGTGCCAAAGCGCAGTCAGCTGAAGACTTAGCAGAACAACACGTCATTACAGACTCGTTAGATGACTGGCAAAGTAATCTTGCTAAAACATGGCATTCAGTTACTGATGGCTTTATTACCATCCGTAAACGTACAACAGATATAGAGCCGTTATTAGCACCAGATCAACAATGGTATTTAATTGAAAATATTAGAAATAAATTACTACAGGCTCAGTTGGCTCTGTATCAACATGATGAAGTAAATTATCGTCAATCGATCGGCTTTGCTCGCACATGGATTCAACAGTATTTCGATTTAGATGAAGACTTAACTCAAGACACCATGACGGCACTTGATGCGTTAATTACAGTTAAAATTGACCAAGTGAAGCACACCAATTTTGAGTCGACCCGGTTACTACAGCAATTAATCACTTATGGTTCATTGGTTCCAGCAGAGGAACCACAGCTATGATTAAAATTCTTGCTTATGTCATCATCATTTTAATCGGTTTCTGCATTAGCCCATTCATTATTGGCAATACTGGCTATATCTATATTGCGGCGGGCGAGTATCAAATAGAAACCAGCTTAGTCTTTGGTTTATTAGGGTTAGTACTCTTTTATTGCGCGCTCCAATTAACTGAATGGCTCATCATATTTTTGCTTAATATTGTTATCAATAGCCGTTACTTACCAGAACGTTGGCGTAAAGAAGCTGCGAAGAAGCACACGCTTCAAGGCGCGTTAGCATTAGCAGAAGAAGATTGGCCTAGTGCAGAAAAAGCCATGGCAAAAGGTGCTGCTAAAGGGGAGCTGCCTGCGCTCAATTTATTTGCAGCGGCAAGAGCTGCGCATCATCAAAAAAACACTGATAGCCGAGATAAATACTTAGCAGAGGCGGCAAAAGACCCTTTGGCTAAAACCGCCGTTAAAACCTCAAAAACAAGGTATCTAATTCAGCAAGGAAAGCTGACTGAAGCAAGAGCTGAGCTTGATGCATTAAATCCAACCAGTAAAAGTAAATCACCTGTATTAAAACTAGCCCTTGACCTTTATCAACTTCAAGATGATTGGCAAGCACTTAAAATCTTATTACCTGCGATTAAAAAACGTCAGATTATTAGTGAAAAGCAGTATGAAGAGGTTGAACACACAACCAATACGGCATTATTAACGGCAGCGTCTCAACATGGCGAACAAGAGCTAGAAAAGTGCTGGCATTGGCTAAGTAAAACGGAACGTAATCAGCCACACCTTATTAGTATCTACGCTCGCGGCCTGTGCCAATATGATCGTAAAAAAGACGCCATAAAAATCATCAATAAAAGCTTAAAGACTGATCTTCATCCAGCACTTTTAGCTGACATCCCCAAAATAATCGATGCGGATGATGAAGATATTAGAAAATTATTAGCTCGATTTGAGCAAAGTCATGAACATGATGTTGATTATCAAATTTGTTTAGCAAAGTTAGCTCAACAAAAACGTGATATTAAAGTGGTTAAAAATCATTGGTATAGTGTTTGCCAGATATCACCTAAGCGTGAGTACTTTTTAGCATTAGCCCAAGCGCAGGAGCAATTAGGCGAAAATGCTGCTGCATTACAAAGCTACCGTAAAGCAGCTAATTGTTCTGACTAATATTCATTAAATCGAATAATTAACTATTTAAAAACCTGCCAATTGGCAGGTTTTTTTATCTATTTTGTAAACTAAACGCCAGTTTGAATCGTATAAAAAATGAACTACACTTGTAGATTCCAGTTTTTAGCACTTTGTTATTAAAAAATTCACATTTCCGCATAATGACTTAGTTGCATTGATTTACTAAGTAAATCTTAATTTTAAAACATTTTCATTATCTTAAAGGCATTTAAGGCCACGCCAAAAAATTGACCAAGCATACTTATAACGCTAAAATTGTTATATTGCGGTTAATCTTTCTCGCTAATTAAATAACGACAAATATAGCAATGTGATTTTTTATGCATCGAATGTAAATACATTGCTAAAATAGGGTTTGGAGCTAAATATGAGTTCTGTTGTAACGACTAAAAATGGTGTCTTAAGTTCAGCCAACGGCGAGATCACTCTCACGTTAAATGGGCAATCCAAAAATATTCTTCCAGGGGAACAAATTCCTGCTGGTGCAGAACTCCAATTTGCGAGCGATTTAGCATTTGTTGTCACTTTTGATGACGGCACAGTGCTAAACGGTGATGAGCTTATTGCTGAACAAGCTGACCCTAGCGTCACTGATGATGCAGTGGCTCAATTTTCAACAGATATGAGCCCAGAAGAATTAGCTGAGATTGAAGCGCTACAAGCATTAATTCTTTCGGGTGAAGATCCTACCGAAGAATTACCAGAGACCGCTGCGGGTGAAGCATCTGGTAACGAAGGTGGCAGTGACTTTGCTTCTCTTGCCCGTGATGGCGCCGAAACTATTGCCATTGCTGGTTTTGATACTTCTTTCGATGCTCCTGAAACATTAACAGCCAACCTGTCGTTAGGTGATGAAGGCGTTAACGCATTAAACAACAATAATTTCAATGTTGCTCAATTCACCGATAACTTTGTCAACGGTGTGTCATTTACTACCTCTTCTGGTTTATCGGGCTTTACGGGAGACTTCGGTGCTCCTGGCTCGTTTGCTTACTTGCCTGGTGATACCATCACCTTCATGGTGGGTGGCGTAACAATTGCGACCTTTAGTGCAGATGTAATTCAGGGCGACATTCTATTCTTACAAGATATTGCTGGCACGTTATTGTCTGATACCAACATGGATTATGTTGAGAACATGGCTATTTTTCTTCAAGCCTTGGACAATGATTTATCCGATGGTGTTGATGATGGTGTGTTAAATACCAACAGCTTAGTTAATATTGAAGATAGCTATGCCACCAATATCAATATTCTTCTTTCTGTTCATGAAGCCTTAGCAAACTACATCGACCCAACAACAGGCCAGCCTTTAAATATCGCGACTGCTGGTAAAGAAATGATTTCTCAAGTTTTGGCTGAACTTGGCATCATCTTTACCCGTGATACCGAACGCCAAGAAAACGAACAAAACCTATTTGAAACCATCGCAATGGAGCATGTTGCAGGTACTATTGATGAGCTTGCAGGTGACAGAGCACCTGATGAGCATGATGCTCGTACTGTTGATGTGCTCGATGTGCCAGGTGGCTTAGTAACCTATAACTACAACGAGCTAGATGGCCAAATAACTTTTTCTGTCAATGATTTACTTGAAGGTGCTGTTGGGCAACAAGTTGTCGATCAAAACTTACTCGTCACTAATGTTAGACTGAGCGCCGCTTTTGAAAATATCGGAACATTGCAGGATTTAGGTGATGGTAACTACGCCATTATCTTGAATGAAGGCATTGATCAATATGATCTTGAGGGACTCAGTATTGATTACCGCGTTGAAGATTGGACGGTATTTAAAGACGTTACCTCGTCTACGCAAGATCAGTACAAATCACACTTATCAGCTGATATTCCCGATGTATTAGAGGATGTAGGTTTTAACCAATTCACCTTAAACAGTGAATTGACCTTTGAAGATGATCAAGCCTTATCGATTACATTTACCAGTGAGCTATTAAGCGAACAGCTTGGTTACCCTATCGCTGAGTATGCTGATGATTATTTAGTCCCTCTAGAGTATTCCAATGATGGTGGCTTAACCTGGCAGACAATGACTGTAACAGGAATCGATACGAGTGGTGACTTAGCACGCCCTATCTTTGGGTTCACACTCGCAGCGGGTAGTGACAGTGTCATGATCCGCGTGCCGATTTTTGATGACGCAATAATCGAACCCACTGAGTATTTCAACGCCATTGTTAGTGGCGAGAATGTTTATGATGAAGAATTAGAATTTGCCATTATTGATAATGATGGAGAAGGCTCTGACTTACCTGTCGTCGATATTGATTACGCTGTAGTTGTTGAGGGCATGGAATTTGCCCTGTTCACATTAACGTTAAGTGAACCTAGCACTGAAACCATTACCTTGGATTATAGCTCTGAAGAGCTGACAGCATTGTTCGGTGAAGATTTTACTAACGTAAGTGGAACTGTCACTTTCCTTCCTGGTGAAACGACTGCCTATATTACAGTACCTATTACCGATGATTTAATTGTTGAAGATAGTCCTGAATTTGCATTAATAAATCTATCTAATGTGACTAATGCCGTACTGGGTGATACCCAAGCCACCCTGCGTATTTATGATAACGATTCGCCTGATAATACAGCGATAACTTTGGATATCGATCCTGTTACTGGTGATAACGTATTAACGCCAGATGAATCTTCAGGTACAGTGACAATTACTGGTACTGTTACAGCCGATGCATCGATCACAACGGGTATTATCATGCTGACCATTAATGGTCAGGAATACCAAGCCATTATGCAATCTGATGGCACCTTCTCTGTGGAAGTGGATGCTCAAGATTTATTAAACGATCCTGATACTGTTATTGACGGAATTGTATATGGCTATGGTGATAATGGCGCCAAAGGCACAGCAACATCAACCGAAGATTACGACATTCCAACTGAAGTGGTAAATGACAGTATCATTATCGCTGAAGACACTGTTGCAGAAGGTAATGTTCTTGATAATGATAGTGACACCGATGATGTATTAACTGTCGTTAGTTTTGAAGTTAATGGCCAAACCTACTCTGCGGGCGATTCTGTCACGCTAGATGAAGGTGTATTAACGCTTAATGAAGATGGTAGTTATACCTTTACTCCTAATACTGATTGGAATGGTCAAGTTCCAGTTATCACCTATACGACTAACACTAACGTCACCGCAACTCTAACCATTGAGGTTACGCCTGTTGCAGATGGTGCACCTGGCGTCATTATCAACACTGATGCCAATAATGACGGTATTATCAGTGAAGATGAATTAGCAGGTAACACTGAAGTTTCGGTCACGATAGATTTAACAACTACTGGTGCTCAACCTGGTGACACCTTGGTTGTTAATGGTCAAGAGATCATCTTAACTCAAGAAGATATTGATAATGGATCAGTTGATTTAACATTACCAGCACCGCAAGAAGGCGACACAATTGAAGTTGTGGCAACCGTTATCGACTCAGCTGGAAACATTAGCCCCGAAGGCTCTGATAGTGCAACCCTAGATACTACAGCTCCTGTTATTTCAGTTGTTGCACCAGATAACAGTAACGATGACACGCCACTTATTTCAGGCACTACGGATGCTGAACCTGGTAGCACTGTTACTTTGGTCGTTACAGACAGTGAAGGTAATGAGCAAATTTTAGAAGCCATTGTCAGTGAAGATGGTAGCTTTGAAGTTGAGGTCAATGATCCTTTAGCCGAAGGCGATTATACCGTTGTTGCTGAAGTCACAGATCCTGCTGGGAATACTGCAACAGACAATGATAATGGTTCTGTGGATACTACAGCTCCAACTATCACTGTTAGTGCACCCGATAGTAATCTTGATTCAACCCCTACAATTACCGGCACAACAGATGCTGCACCTGGCAGTACTGTGATCATTACAGTCGTCGATGCTGAAGGAAATGAGCAAACTCTCGAAGCTATTGTCAATCCTGATGGAAGTTATGAAGTTGATGTAGTTGAGCCATTA
>BCQL01000004.1_pt1 | contig 22964 bp, 27 predicted proteins | sample 1008151 | NCBI WGS metagenome assembly BCQL01 (sample SAMD00035459, study PRJDB4067) | museum specimen metagenome | biome: marine biome; feature: sea shore; material: organic material | host: Otohimella japonica | place: Japan:Kanagawa | collected 1927
AATCCGAGTCGATTCACTTCTTTAAAAGTAATGTAACTCCTCAGATTTCGGTATGAAAAATCCAAATGCTCTGCAGCCAATGGAAGATCTCCTTTGGATATGTTAATGCAATTATTTTGCATTATATTCCAGTCCATAATAAGCTCCGATCTATAATATTTTTTATAGTTATACACATCGATATTATATTTTATCATTATATATACTATTTATAATTTAAGAACATAAAACGACCAATCTTATTTTATAATAAGATAGTCGTTTAAATAATATACTAGTCTATTTTTATTAGCTTAGCGAATTAATAATATAATCTAGAGCAGCAGCATATTCACTACCTGCTTGAGCAGACATATCACGCGGAACACAAAGTCTATCACGTGTAAATGTAAATGCAGCAACATAAGATGCAGCAGGAAGATTTAGTGTTCGATAAACTTCACGAGCTCCAGCAATGCCCCATTCGTCAAGAGGACCTGTTCCACCAACAACTAGGGAGTAGTTTACAAGACGCATATAATGATCAACATCTCTATAGCATTTATTTACTTTCTCCTGGCTATCGCCAGCTTCGCCTGGATTCTTTAGGTAGGAATACTTAGCAAAGCAAGCATCTCCACCTTCTTTCACAACAGCTTCGTGATTACTAGCTAATTTTTCTGCAGCTTCTAATCTTGCAGCAGCACGTTGAATATTCCCTTGAACAGATTCAAGATCTGAAGATGAAGGGAAACGACCTGCAGCATCTGCTGCACTAATCGTAGTAGTCATAACTGATTTCATAATAATCTCCTTAAGTGGTTAAATATTAAGACTTAGCTAATCACAATTATATTTAGCTGATCGCAGCTGCAACTCTATCGCAATAGCTAGCAAGTTCTGATGCTAAACCTGAACAGTCGCCTGCAGGAGAAGACATTTTACGAAGAGAAGCTGTATTTGTAATGAATGCTACAGCAGAAGCTTTCATAATACTTACGGCTCTAACAGAAGAGTTAGTCGGCACACCTAGAGCAATGTATGTTTCTTTTAGTCCATTAAGACAACGATCTTCTAATACTGAAGGATCACCTGCCAATAGAGCATAAGAAGCATAACGTAAAATTATTTCTCCATCTCTTAAGCAAGCTGCCATACGGCGATTTGTATAACAATTACCGCCAGGAGCAATAAGGCCAGGATTTTCGCAAATCATACCTGATACAGCATCAGAGACAATACAGCTAGCATTAGAAACAATGAAGTTAACAGCATCTAGACGAGTATTACCGTCTTCGATAAATTTTTTAAGAGCTTGTAAATCGCTGCCTCCAACGTAAGCAGCTTTAGCGTCTGAATTTACTACAACTCTGGAAAATGCGTCAAGCATGGAGCTCTCCCTACTACAAATATTAAAGGACTTGGCTGTTTCAGCTGTTAATTTTGTGGTACAGCTGATGTATTAGTATCAAAATTATACTATAATTTAGTTTATTGTGAACTAGAATAACAAATCAACAAAACGTAATATTTGTGGATTAAGTAATGTAATTAATTATAGATAACTAGAATCGCTTTTGCTTAATAAGAAATTTTATAATATTGTCTTTCATTAACATATGTCGCAGTACAATTGTAAGGTATTGTCTACTTTGTTGAATATCTAATTCTTGAATTTTTCTTTGAATAATTACTAATTTTAGTTGTTGTTCCAGATTTAAATTATTTGATTGATCCATAATGTCTAATTCTGCATAGATATTAAAGTATGTTATAACTTTTTATTTTATTGTTTATACGATACATCTACAATTTAGATCTTCTTAATCAAAATTTGACATTTATATTTACTAAACACCTCTATTAATTTTTTTATAGTATAATTTATATATATAATAGTTTTTTTAATTGATATTTTACATTTAGTAAATATTTTGAAAATAACATAATATAATTATAGGAATGACAACTGAGAACTATCGTATCTACTAGTTATAGTTAGTTCCTAATATTCTATAAAAAAATACCATATCTTATATGGGTAGAATACATTATCTTTAGTAATAACATATGACTATCCCAATATTAAAATACTCTTTATCTACTCAAAATCCACGAGTCAATGGTTTCGAAAGTTATCCAGGAGATGAACAGCCAACGATCTATACAACAGATAATTTACCTACTGCAACAGGTATGGATAAAATTATTTGGGCCGCTTATCGCCAAATATTTAGTGAACACCAAATCCTTAAAAGCTCAAGGGAGTCTTTTTTAGAATCTCAGTTACGTTTTAATCAAATAAAAGTAATAGATTTTATAAAAGGCTTACTCTTATCTAATTCGTTCCGTAAATTAAACTACGATATTAATAATAATTATCGCTTCGTAGAGATGTGTATTCAACGAGTCTTAGGTAGAGATGTTTATAATGAAAGAGAAAAGTATGCTTTTGCTGTTATAATCGGTGCACAAGGATTAGAAGCCTTCATTGACTGCTTACTAAGTAGTGAAGAATATTTAGAAAATTTTGGTGATTCATTAGTTCCTTACCAACGTAGGAGAATAATTGCACAAAGAAGTAAAGGGGAAGTTCCTTTCAACCTAAAAACACCAAGAGCATCACGAGATTTTACAGCTAAAACAATAATGCCTATGTTAAATTGGGCTGGTCCTGTACGGAGATTTCGTCCACAGGAACAAAAGCCTAAAGCTGGTGATCCTGCATTATTTTTAAATATGGTTCTTAGTATGGGATAATTATCATAACATACTATATTTAATACTTTAAATATAATATGTTAAGCTTTTATGTACTTCTTAGGTAGTATTGTTAAACATTTTAGCTAGCTACCTAATTTAAATGCATCTACAAAAAAGCCATAGATCACACCAACTTTTACGCTATTAACTTGTGCTAGTAAAAAAGAATTTTGCTTTTGTACATGAGTAGTATATATCTTTTTACTTATCATTTCATAAAAAGTTGCGATTATAGCTGCTCCAGTTATACCCCAATCTCCAGTTTGTCCAGGAATAGTAGATAATGTATTAGACATAAAAAAGCCAAGTAACATACTTAAGATACTAAAACTTAAGTCGACAAAATTTTTGTAAAAGACTCTTAGAGCAAATCGATATATAATGTTAAGTATTAGTTCTAATCTTGTTTGCAATATAACCTCTTGAAATATCAGTAACATTAATTCTATTATATATAGGTTAATCCACTAAAGATTCTTTTCACTTAAGCTATTAATTAAATATTGAAATGGAGCAATTAATATATTTGTATCATTAATATTTACTTCCTCAATCTTTATTGTTTCAAGAAGAACTTCTTGTAATAGTTGTATACTTCTTACAGTAGGCCCAATAGGTACTTCTAATGAATTGTAGGTTTCTTTCAGTCCATCTAACACTCTTTCATTTAGTATATTTAAATTGCCAGCTACTATAGCATAACTACAATATCTTAAATAATATTCTATGTCTCTTAAGCATGCTGCATATCTACGTGTTGTATATGAATTACCACTTGGTCTTAATAATTCTGGTTGTTCTTCATACAATTGAGCAGATGCCTCTTTTACTATAGCAGAAGCACTACTATTAATAAGTATCGAAATTTGAATTCTACCTAATCCACTGGTAAAGTAAGTATTAATTTCATTTATAGCCTCAAAATCTAAATATTTACCTACGATATCATATTTATTCACTACTTTGGAAATAGCATCTTCCATAATTTGGATCTCCTAAATATTACGGGAATCTATATTTTGTATTTTCTTAATATAAAAGAAACTATTTGAACTTTTATCATATCTAATATAAAGCAGTTTTCAGTTTCTATGTGTGAAATTTGATACCTATTAACATAATAATTTTTAAAGCTTTAGGACTTCTATTCATTTTTGCTGTATTATTTATAGCTATGATATTTAATATAAGTTTGATTACATTTATATTATAAATTTATTGAGTGGAACATGATTAATAAGCATTCACAAGTTTTCATAACTAATAGTTGGTGTAGCTATTTACTAAACACTAAAAGTAATCTAAAAAATAGTACATTTTACGGACTAATTACCATAGATAATTGTGATAATATTATATTGCTATTCTATTTGTTAGATACTTCTATTCATGGTCGTAGTATAATATCCCCAATTCTTTTTAAAGCCAATCGAGCTATAGCTATACATAAGCTTCTTGAATTACACACCAAGATATTTAATCAAATATCTACTAGTCATGCGTTATATTTAGGTAAAGAATTAATGAAAGCAGAATTTACGTTATTAATAGAGCATAGTTATATCCAAAATTAATTTTATCTGAAGCTCTATGAAGTTACTTAGAGCATTTATTACTATGTTTAATGTATGAGACCTTGCTTTTAGGTGATTGAATTAGTAATGAAACTTTCACAATAACGCTGGATTTAATCATTATTTTTATGCTATAATTATTATAGTTCCTTCTATATGCTAACATTTGAAGCTAAAAAACTTCTAAGATATTTTATGATATATCCTATTGAAGTTTATTGAAATCTTTACTGATTAATAATAATAATGAAATGAAAGTATTTTAGAGAGCATGTAACTCAGTGGATAGAGTATCAGATTCCGATCCTGAAAGTCGAAGGTTCAAGTCCTTCCTTGCTCGTTACACCTATTTCTTGACTTGCTATTTACAATTTATTATATTAAAAATATATATGTCTTAATATTAAAGGGACTGTAAGGTTTCTACATATAAATAAATTATGTAAAAGTCAGAAGAAGAAAGTTTAAGTTTAACTTTACAAAAGACTTTAAATGTAAATGCAAAAAACCAAATTATTCCTTGCGCTCCAACTTTAGTGGCTGCATAGTTTAAGTTCAACCTCTAACTTTGAGCATCAGATATTAAGATAAATTATTAGTACTGATGATAATACAATTATGCTCTTTGCTTAAACCATACTATTGTTATGAATATGCTAAGAAAAGTTGAAGATATATATTCCTTTCTAAAATCAATTAATGTTTAATTAGTTGATTACTTTTACTAATAATTTATAAATATGGACGTGGGTTCAATTCCCACCAGTTCCAATAAGATATAATAGATTATGTTTTTATTCTGTAACTATGCCTTAGCTGATTAACTTTCATATATAACAAAATATGTAGATTTGGTTGTACATACAATAAGTGTTATGATTATAATTATAGTTTTATTATTTCGATGCACAGGAACTTATGGCTTTATTTAATTTCATTTCTATTGTATCTACTGAAAAAGTATATATTAACAATCAGATGCCCAATATTGTAGTTTCTCCAAATTATGATCATGTGGATTTACAGGATAGGTGCCTGTATCCAAAAATGCAAACAATACTTTCTATTAAAAATAGTCAAAAATCTTCTTATTCAAATCAACAATTATTGATTGCAGCTGAGTCAATTTATCGATTTTCTAAGTCTTATAAATATACTCCGAGATTGTTTCGCAGCTTAATAAATAAGTATTGGCAACAAACAATATTTCTGTCTATTTCTAACCCACTATCTAAGGAATATATTAGTCAGATTAATAAGCAAGGTCTTTCTAGTAATATGCACCTTAAGAAAAAGCTATTAATTACTTTTAGTAATGCACTAATGCATGGGGGTATTGATTCTAATATAAAATATACACCAAATTCTATTTCTGCTTTACCTTTTACTTATATTAAATATACATGGAAAAAAGGTTTAAATATAGAATTACTTAATAAGGTACTGTTTACTTTAACAAAGAGTGATCACAAATACTTTCCTAGTAACAAACAGAAAGATTTAATACGAAAACTAAAAAATAATAATATTCCATTATTTGTTATAACTAACTGTTTTGGTCAGTTAATTATTGCTGAGCCATCGGGCAAAATCTTAAGTCCAAGAAGTTTACCTAATAGTATATTCCAGTGGTATTTAGATAGATTGCCAAATTTGCAATACAATCAAGGTATTTATGAAAGTTGGTTCTTTGTTAACCCAAATGATGCTAATGAATACAGGCACTATATATCTTCAATGTATAATCGTTCATCATTAATACATAATCTATCTACTACAACTAGTAGTATAGATTTTTACTATCGTTTAAATAGAAATACACTATCTAGAATGGAATTTCGTTTATTTCCAGATTTACAAGAAGTAGGAAGGTTAGTCAAAGATAGTCAATTTAGGAAGAATATTATTTTCGACAAAAGACAAGATTATGGTAAATCATACTTTCAAGGACAACCTATTTATTTTATTGAACCCATTATGTGTACAAAAAATAATAGTTTAGAAAAGAGCCTAGTCAATTATTATTATAATCTTGAACATAATGTTAACCAAAAAAAATATAATGTGGTCTTCTTAAGCAAAGAGACAGCTTTGAAAGGTTGGCAATATTTTAGACAACAAATGCAAGAATATAAGTTGCCAGTAAAGCCTGTATTAAGAGTATATAATTTAGAGGATTTTTTGAAAGATATGGAAAATAGTCCACAAACTGAAGATATTCTTGTAATACCTAGTCTCGAATCATACGAATATATTAAGAAGCAATATATATATCAAGAAGAAAAAACAAGCTTGAACATGCTTATTCGAAATATGAATTTTTATAAATCTATGGCACAATTATGGTGCCATAGAATAATATTATCACTAACAAGTCGACAACCACCGAGTTGGTAGTTATTTATACTGTAAAGTAGTAAATATATCTAACTTACTTTCGTGAGTAATATTCTACAACTAATAATTCATTGAGTTGTAAAGCAACCCATTCTCTTTCAATTATGCCATTCACTTTTCCAGTTAATTTAGAAGAATCTAGCTCTAAATGATTAGGTACATTAGCTAATCCGGGAAAACTCAAGTAGTCTTCTATTAAGTTACGTGAACTTTGCTGCTCTCTTACAGTTATATAATCACCTGGCTTACACTGGTAACTGCTGATAGATACTCTACGTTTATTAACAGTAATATGGCCATGATTTACTAATTGCCTGGCAGCTGGGATTGTTGGTGCCATGCCTAGCCGAAAAACTGTATTATCAAGTCTCATCTCAAGTAATTGTAGTAATACTTGCCCAGTGGGCCCCTGTACTTTTTTTGCTATCCTAATATATTTTAATAGTTGTTTTTCATTTACGCCATAATTAAACCGTAACTTCTGTTTTTCCTCCAATCTTACAGCATACTCTGATGGTTTTCTAATTCTATCGCCGTGCTCACCAGGTCGAGTTTGTTTCTTAGATACTTTACGACTTAATCCGGGCAAATCACCAAGTCTGCGACATATTTTTAATCTTGGACCCCTATATCTTGACATACTTTCTCTAATCCTTTTATTAAAATTTTTTAGGTGTTAATATCATAATTATGTTTTTCCCATCACGTGATGGTGCTTGTTGTATCTCAGCATTATCTGTTAAATCTTTAGCCATTTTTTTTAAGAGCTCAATAGCAAGATTAGCATGTTGTACTTCTCTTCCTCTAAATGTAATAGTAGCTTTGACTTTATCCCCAGAGCTTAAAAAACGAAGTGCTTGATTAATTCTTACCTTATAATCATGTGCTTCTATCTTATATCGCATTTTTACTTCTTTAAGATTAGCGCTGTGCTGTTTTTTTCTAGCTTCTTTAGCTTTTTTTTCCTGATTAAACTTATATTTACCATAATCTACTATTCTACAAACTGGAGGTTTTGACTTATCACTAATTAGAATCAAATCGAGTCCTATTTTCTTGGCTAATGCTAATGCTTCTGACTTTGGCAATATACCTACCTGGACCCCTCGGACATCAATTAATCTAATCTCTGAGAACTGTATCCGCTCATTAATGACTGGCAAATCGTTATTTCTTTTTTTAAAGTTCTTTCGTTTATCTAACACTATTTCCAAGTAGTTGTATGTGCTTTAAGTATAAAAAATTATTTTGCAATATATAGAAACTAGTATAACATTACATAGTATATAATAACATACATCAATAGAGTATAAATTTGATTAGTTGAATTTGTCTAGTATCGCTAGTAATAGTTAATATAACTAAAGGGAACTAAGAAAGGGAAAATAAATGAAACATACGTTATCTGTATTAGTAGAAGATGAGGCAGGTGTTCTATCTAGAATAGCTGGCTTATTTGCCCGGAGAGGTTTTAATATTGAAAGCTTAGCTGTTGGACCAACAGAGCAAAATGGTATTTCTCGTATTACTATGGTTGTACCCGGAGATAATAGAACTATTGAGCAACTGACAAAACAGTTATATAAATTAATAAATATTTTAAAAGTGCATGATGTAACGAATATTCCTTCTGTTGAGCGTGAATTAATGTTACTCAAGATTCATGCATCTAAGCAATTTAGATCAGATATCCTTGAAATTGTAAATATTTTTAGAGCTCATGTTGTTGATATTGCAAAAACTTTTTTAATTTTAGAAGTTACTGGTGATCCAGGAAAAATTGTTGCACTTGAACAATTATTATCTCAATATGGTATAGTTGAAATTGCTAGAACGGGTAAAATTTCTTTAATTCGAACCTCCAATATTAATACGGAGCTTTTACGAAATCCTAAGAGTTTACCAGAGAATATATTTATAGATTCATAAATTGTACTAATATTGAAGCCAATGTCCTGGACTATCGATGAAAGATAAACACTCAATAATATCCCAATCAACTTCTATGGACTTATGTCCATAATATAGATTAACGTGTATTATGGGTTGAGTGGGCTCGAAAAAAGGTTTTTTTTGACTAACATTAGATTCATGTAGTTGAGTTACTTTTTGGTAGGTTAAGCAATGATGAACATATATACAGTTAATGCAAATACACATAAAAAATTTTATTTATAATGAATGGGGGTGGAGGGACTTGAACCCTCACGACCATCAAAGATCAACAGATTTTAAGTCTGTTGTGTCTACCATTCCACCACACCCCCTAATTTATATATTATCTGAGGTGGCACCCAGATTCGAACTGGGGATAAAGGATTTGCAATCCTCTGCCTTACCACTTGGCCATGCCACCTTTCCAACAAAACCAATGATAACATAATTATTTATATATTCGTGGTTAATTTGTAATATCCTTAGCAAATAATCTACTTTTCATAATATCTTCTGATTGTATTGTTACTAGATCTGACTTAGTTAATATTTTATCGCCACTAGCAAAGATTCTATTAGCTTGTCTCATGCGAGCACGATCTATAGCATTGCGAATGCTTCTAGCATTTGCAAAATGTGGTTGCTGCATCCTTCGGCTAGTATATTCAAGCAATACTTTATCCGCGTCAGGAGCAAAGCAATATTGCTGCTCTTGCAGCATTAACTTAGCAATTTGAAGTAGTTCTTCAGGGCTATAGTCAGGAAAATCAACATGGTTAGTTACTCTTGATGATAAACCAGGATTAGATTCATAAAATTTATCCATTTTATCTTTATATCCAGCAAAAATGACTACTAAATCATCTCTTTGATTTTCCATAACTTGGAGCAAAATTTCGATTGACTCAGCTCCATAATCACGTTCATTATCTGCCTTATATAAATAGTAAGCTTCATCAATAAATAGTACACCACCCATAGCTTGTTTCAAAACTTCTTTTGTTTTTGGAGCCGTATGTCCAATATATTGACCAACAAGATCATCACGAGTTACAGTTAATAAATGTCCTTTGCGTATATATCCTAAGCGATTTAAGATGTCAGCCATTTTCATTGCAACAGTAGTTTTGCCTGTACCTGGACTACCAGTAAAAGACATATGTAATCCTGGACTACCAGATACTAAATCTAGGCTCTTTCGTAACCGGTCAATTAATAGTAGTGCTGCAATTTCACGAATTCGTGTTTTTACTGGTATAAGACCTACTAATTCTTTATCTAACTCATCTAATACTTCTTGGATTTGTGTCTTATCATATTCTTCTTGTAAGTTTACAAGAGTGTCATTTGGAAATTGTTGTTGCATTTTTATTCCACTTATGTTAGGTTTACATGAACAAAAGAAATTACTATAATAAGAATTTCTTTTGTAATAACTCATTCAGCTAAGAACTGAATGAGTTATTCTAGTTTAATAGCGTGAACCTTCCGGTCTTTCTGTTGCATAACTATGAATGCTATACTTTTGACTTCGTCCACTATTTTCAGTTCTTAGTAGTGCAAAACCTGGTTCTGAAGATGGTCTGTTTATAATAAAGGATAGTGAACAACTTTCAATACCTCTAGTATTATCAAAAGCGTTGACTTTAATATAAACATTAGGATTTGCTTTTCGACAGCTAGCAATCTCATACATTACTGCAGCTGGATCTTGAATATCAAATAATGGTAAACCCCATAGTTCCCAATATGCATTTCTTGGGTGTGGATCATCAGTATGCTCAACGTTAATTGACCAATTTTTAGAAATTGCATAAGCAACTTGCTTTGAAATTTGCTCGTCTGTTAAGTCTGGCAGAAAGGAAAAAGCTCCTTGTGTTAGTCTCACTATTTTATACTCCTTTAATAATTAGGCAAATAGTATTAAAAATATTTTGTCTCCAACTTTTTTGTATATAAAATAGTTGGATTTATCTTAAACGTTAGCTGTTGCAGTTTCTACGAAATCAGCAGTATCAGTTGATGTATAATTAAAACTAATATCTTTCCATAAATCTAGAGCTGTTTGTAGGGGGCCACAAGTCTTGGCAGCATCTCGAAGAATTTGAGGACCTTCAGCAACATAATCGCGTCCTTCATTTCTTGCAACAACCATTGTCTCTAAAGCAACTCGGTTAGCAGTTGCACCAGCTTGGATTCCATCTGGATGGCCAATTGTCCCACCACCAAACTGAAGGACTACATCGTCCCCAAGATAATCTAGAAGTTGATGCATTTGTCCACAATGAATACCACCTGAAGCAACAGGTGTACATTTTCTTAGCGAAGCCCAGTCTTGTTCAAAGAAAATACCTTGAGGTAAGTTAACTGCTAATCTACTTTCCAGTAAAGTATTATAGAACCCTTTAATCATTAGAGGGTCCCCTTCTAATTTACCTACAACAGTACCAGCATGGATATGATCAACTCCTGCCATACGCATCCATTTACAAATTACACGGAAATTCATACCATGAATTTTTTGACGAGAATATGTGGAGTTGCCAGCTCTATGTAAATGTAAGATCATGTCTTCTTTGCGTGCCCATATTGCCATACTTTGAATAGCAGTATAACCGATTACAAGATCAATCATACAAATTACACTACCAAGCTCAGCAGCAAATGCAGCCCTTTCATACATGTCTTCCATTGTTGCAGCTGTTACATTTAGGTAATGACCTTTTACTTCGCCAGCTGCAGCTTGGGCTCTGTTTACACCTTCCATAGAGTAAAGAAATCTTTCTCTCCATCGCATAAATGGTTGAGAGTTGATATTTTCATCATCTTTTAAGAAGTCTAAACCACCCTTTAGGCCTTCATATACTACTCGACCATAGTTTTTCCCTGATAAACCTAGTTTTGGTTTAACAGTCGCACCTAAAAAAGGACGTCCAAATTTGTCCATACGTTCACGTTCTACAATAGTTCCTGTTGCAGGGCCTTGAAAAGTTTTTAAATATGCAACTGGTAAACGCATATCTTCTAAACGCAAAGCTTTAACAGCTTTAAAACCAAATACGTTACCAATAATTGAAGCTGTTAAGTTTGCAATAGAACCTTCTTCAAATAAATCAATATCATAAGAAATATATGCAAAGTACTGATCATTAGTGTTTGGTACAGCATCAACTCTATAAGCTTTAGCTCTGTATAGATCACAAGCAGTTAAAAGATCAGTCCACACAACTGTCCATGTAGCTGTAGAAGATTCGCCAGCAATTGCAGCAGATGCTTCGATAGGATCTACCCCTGGTTGAGGTGTAACACGAAATAAAGCTAGCACATCAGTTTCTTTAATTACATAATCAGGATCCCAGTAACCCATTTTCGCGTATGGAATTACTCCAGATTCGTAACGTTCGTTTTTGATCCTTGTCCGTTGTTCTACGGATTGAGACATGTATTCCTCCTTGAATATAAGGCAGTTTCATTAGGTTTTATCTTAATTACCTTTTCAGATAAAATAAGTGACGAGTGATTTATGTAAAAGATTAAATCATTTACAACCCTAATAATAACTTAACATTTTTTTATTATCAACTGATTATCACTTTACTTATAGTAATAATAAGTTTTACTAATGTAAAATTAAAGTAAACGTAAATTCTTCACTATTATTGCTAATTCATGCTACAATCTATCCAGCAAGAAAATATTTAAAGAGGTTTGGTATCTTGTTAGTTTCCCAAGTTTTAGATTCAACATTTAATGAAGAAGTTTTAAGTCATGACAAGCCAGTTCTAGTTGACTTTTGGGCTCCATGGTGTGGTCCTTGTAGGATGGTAGCACCAGTTGTAGATGAAATTGCCCAAGAATATAGTGAAACTGTAAAAGTCGTAAAAATTAATACTGATGAAAATCCAAGTACGGCCACAGAATATGGTATTCGAAGTATTCCAACTTTGATGATTTTTAAAAATGGAGGAAGAGTTGATACTGTAATTGGTGCAGTACCTAAATCAACTCTAGCAACTACATTGAACAAATATCTAGAAACAATTTAGAGGAGAATAGAACTAATGCCAAAAAAATGTTTTCTAACAGGTAAAGTGAAGAATAATGCCTATGCAGTATCACATTCTCATGTCCGTACAAAAAAAATACAAGAAGTCAATTTACAGAATAAAAGAATTTGGTCTACAAGACAACAAAAATGGATTAAAGTTAAAATTTCAGCTAAAGCCCTTAAAACTTTATTGAAAAAACAAATAATTATAAATAAGTAGTATAATTATAGTGACAAGTACCTAAGTCTATGTTATACTGGTACTAATACTTTTTACAATCAGTACTTCCTGCAAATAGTACAATCAGATTCGTGAAAAGTAATCATATTTAAGCAGAGTTTTGGGAGAACACACATATGGAATCAGTTAATTTCATTAATGATTTTGAAGAAGAAAAAACAAATAGTCAATTAGAAGATGAACCTTTAATTGGTTGGTCGGCAACATGTTTGGACCAGACAATTTCATATTATGTAGATTGTAACTTCAGTGAAATAAGTCAAGAAGATGCTAGGAATGATTGTTAAAAAATAATGATCAAGGGAATTGTATATTTAAGATATATGAAGTATACAGTTCTCTTGATTATTACTATTTTTTTTGCTAATCTATAATTACATATTGCTAGCATAGCTCAATTGGTAGAGCAGCTGATTTGTAATCAGCAGGTTATGGGTTCAAGTCCCTTTGCTAGCTATTCTAATGATTAAAATATACTTAATTTACTGCATTTAAGCCTAAGTTTTGTAATACGGGGATATTTGCTAAACATAAATATGCAAATCCTGCACCTCCTATAGCACCTACTAAAAAACCAGCTGTAAACTGACCCCAACCTTCTAATGTTTGTAGTGAGTCTTTTCCATCATCTTTATTGAAGGAAACATTGCCATACATTGATAAACACGTAGTTAGAATTATAATCAAACCAACAGCTGATAGAAACCCAGATAAAAGTGCAACATCAGTATTCCTTAGTGGACCTAATTTATCAAAAGGTCCAATCAAAAAATAGCCATGAGCCATCCCTATTTCTAGTCCTTTCATTAAAGGTGTGACCCCCCTTCTATATGCAGGTAGGTTATTTAGTAAGCTACGAGTAAAACTAGAAGTACTAATAGGAGTTGATAAGTTACCAACAAATGGATCTTCATTATAGGGTTGAATAAAATCTGACATAGTTCTGGTATCCAGAGGTAATAATTAAATAGTTAATAAGTTATTGTATATATAATATAATAATAGGTAATATCTTTTGTAGTTTTATTACAAAATTTAATTCTAATAGTAAAGTGGTAATGTTGAAAAAAAGATTCATTATACTGATATAATAAGAAATACATAGAGATAATTAACTAACTAACAAGGAGAATTTAATGTATATTTTTCTTAGCTATACTTTATTTTTGGGAGTGTTTATGGCGCTGGCAATAGGATTATTTTTGAGCTTACAGGCAATTAAACTAATATAGCTGCTTGGATAAACTGGGCTTAATTATATTAATACATAGTTATCTCACCATTCGTATATATATATTATATAAGTATTCATAGTGCACATTAGTTGACTAATGTTAGACATTATTGCATATTTATATATTGATAATAATAACACTGTAAAACGATATTATGAGTATAAAACAAGACTATATTATTGGTTCTAGAAGAATTAGTAATTATTGGTGGGCTGTTACAATTTCTATAGGAGGATTGGGCTTTTTCCTTGCTGGTATTTCTAGTTATCTAAATATTAATCTATTGCCTTTTACAGGTGGAAGCTCAATATTATTTATTCCACAAGGGATAATTGTAACTTTTTATGGTACAATTGCAATTTTTCTAAGTATCTTTTTGTGGTTAACAATTTTTTGGGATGTTGGTGGAGGTTATAATAAGTTTGATATTGAACAAGGATTAGTAACTATATTTAGGTTAGGGTTTCCTGGAAAAAATAGGAGTATATGTCTAAAATATTCTATACAAGAAATACAAGCTATTAAAATAAGCATTCAAGAAGGGCTAAATCCTAAGCGTGAAATTTATTTACAGGTCAAAGATAATAGAGAGATACCTCTTACTCGAGTTGGAGAACCATTGCTTTTATCTGAAGTAGAAAAAAAAGCTGCCGAATTAGCACAGTTTTTAGGTGTTGTTCTAAAAGGTGCTTCTTGAATATACTACCTTAGATATATTGTGTACAATTATAAAATAATATGCTATTATCAACTTTGACAATATTGTTGCGGGTATAGTTTAGTGGTAAAACCTTAGCCTTCCAAGCTAATGATGCGGGTTCGATTCCCGCTACCCGCTGTCTAAATATTATTGGTATAAGTCTGTACTTTTGAAACTATAAAACTTCTCATTAGAGACAAACAAAAAACTAGTTCATTCTAATTACTAATAGTATATCTCTACATATATAAGTTTTATAATATTAAAGTATATAGAATATGATAATTATTATATAAGTGCATCTGGCTGGATTTGAACCAGCGATGTCCTTTTCAGGATGGCGGATTATTAAAGTCGATTTTGTTCTATTCATGAATCAAAACCTCTTATTCAAAACCGTACATGAGACTTTGATCTCATACGGCTCCTACCTATTAACTTCCAAATTGTCAATCGTGAATTTTATATCTAAGTCATAGTAACATTTTTATTGATATACTTTTTCGATCAAATCCTATTCTTTAACCATCTAAAAATTATTCTACTTATTGGGGAATTAATTTGTTCCATTTTAAAGTTTCTGCTTTCTAAATCTAAAACTGTTTTTAGATTATAGAATTTATTATAAATCATATTTTGTGATAAATAGGTATTTATCCTTTTACGACCAAGATAGTCTTTATGAAATAAAAAATCATTGATACTATGAAATAGCCTTTTAAGATTTTGCTGATATGAGTTATTATTTAATCTTAATATCTTTAAGGATATTACATCGGATTTCAAGTTTATACTTTTAAGCATCCACGGATTATAAGTTGTGAATGATTGTGTTGTCAAAAGCATTTTATAAGCAAAACTTTTAAAAATTTTCCGAATGGATAAATGTAATCTATGTATGTCATTCATACAAATTTTTTCTTCCAAAAATAAAACAAAATTTAGCGGTTTAACTAAGGATTTGATTATTACAAATGCTTGTCGAAATAGAATCCAATTGATTTCATTTATTATAACAACTTGAATCAATCTAAAAAGCTTATCAAATTTGGTTGAGTTTTTTAGTTTATGTTGTATATCTTGTATAAAAGATTTAGTTCTAAAACAGTTTTTAAGAACTTTGGAAATCCAGCTAATAGATTGAAGTCTAGCAATCGCATAAGTTTCACTGATGTGTTTTAATGGTAAACCTTTGTCTAAAAAAGAAATAATAGAACTATTGTTTTTATTTAATTTAGGTATATTTAATTGTTGATTCATTTGACAAAAGTGTATTTTGGGTTGCCACTCTGGTTCTAAGCACCACATAGTTATTTGTTTTTCTGTATGAATCATTAAATCTGGGCTTAATTCTAAAGGTTTTGTTAATTTTTTACTAAGACTTATTTGTCTTGTTTCCATACATGCTAGCACATGTACTGAATGCAAAGAGACTAAGAGCTTTTGTAAACTTTTCACTAATGAAAAGTGACATTCTTTAGAAGCCTGATAGATTTTTTTTTGTAAATAAAAGAGGTTGTATCGTGAATCATCTAAAATATTTTTGTTTACATAATTTTTGTTTATATAAATATCTTGAATTATAATTGTCATTACAACTTCTTATTCCTATAAAAAATATTTTTTTGTTTAATAGGTGTAATACGTTTGCTTATTTCTATGATTAGATAGAACTTTCGCTTTTTATTACTTCTTAACACTTTCAAGTATTCGTTACCTTGACTTACCTTATGTATAAGGAACTTGAATAATGATTTCACCGTTCCATATTTTCTATACTTACTGACTTAGACTCCTCTCTATATACTTAGCCTCTCTTTTAGAAATCATTATGGATGCGACTCATAAGCATCCATCTATGGAGGAAAATTGCAGTGTTAATTTAAATTACTTAAGTACTTTTTCAAAGGGTTCGATTTTCTAGTCATATCAGTATTCCATATGGCTTGCTTAATCTTTATTAGTTTAAGGTTATATAAATAGAGATATGCCATAAGAGTTTATTTATGATTTATAAATAGCTAAATAAAATTAGCGGAGAAAATATAGTTGTCACATTTACTAAAAAATGGCTTTTGTCATTTAAATGTTGTAGATACAACCTTTAACTGACAAAAAACGGGTCGCACATGAGTCCGCTGCCTTCGGCCTCTCGGCCACAGATGCATATAATTTGATTATATCATCAAATCTTATTTTTTCCAAGTTATACTATTCATTCATGCTATGATATGTTGCTACAGCAGATGGAGAAACTCTATTTAGATATCTAAATATCCAATATTTAAATATTGTATCTAATATGACAGGAAAAGTAGAAATAAATAGAAAAATAAAATCTCTACTCTCTGGTAAACCAAAATGACGTAAAATAAGTTCTAGCATTACTTCCCATCCATGAGGAGAATGAAAACCTACAAATATATCAGTACAAAGTATAATTAAAAATGCTTTTGCTGTATCACTTAAACCATATATTAGTTCATTAATAAATGATTGAAGAATTTGTAATTCTCTACGTCCAGTCAGAATTAAAAAGTAGATTACTATAATAGATGATAAATCGGATAGAATATTTTTCAATGCATTAATACTTTCTCTTACGTATTCTTGTGTTATTATTAGTGCTTGGTTTTTAAGCTTTTGTGTAATTAAATCATTAGATATGTTAGGAAATTTCCCAATTAAAATTTCAAAATGTAATTTTTCTTCATATCTCTGAAGTTCAATAAGCGCTCTTTCTTCTTGCGAAGCATTAAGAAATATACCTGGTTGTTTAGAATTCCAGATGTAATCGACTACTGGACCAATAATAAATTGTTTTGATATCTGATTTACAAGAATAGGTGCTAAAACTATAATTAGTAGATATTTAACAGAAGCAATAGTTTGATACCTAGATACACGAAATTCTTCTATAGCATTTTTTTCAGCATGGGGATTTAATTCTTGTTTAAATCTGTCAAAAGTTTGTGTTATCGATCTGGGTAGTGGACTTAATTTATCAGATGTTGACTGATGTACCTTTTTGAGATTCCAATATTTCATATGATAGTAAATGAATAATTGATTTTTTGTAAAACTTAATTCACTAATATTAAAATACCAGCATTACTCTCTATTAAGTTAATTAACTATATGCTCAAACAAAATAAACCTTGTTGTACTATCGCTATTTCTATAATTTTATTACTATCTTTAGTAGTAAGGTCTATTTCCTATTTATTGAATCTAAATCTAAAATATAATATAACTTATTCTTATAGTCAGGACAATACTGAAATCAGACGCTATTCTAGGCAAGCATTCCTATTTTTAGATTCTATAGATTTAGATATATCTAAAAGAAAAAATAGAAGTATTTCACAGGAGATTATTATTATTGGAATTGATAATCATATATTAAAAAAAAGAATTTTGAGAATTCTAAAAATTAATGAAATTTTTACTCAAGTAATTTTTGAACAAGACTTAATACTATTAGTATCTAAGCTTAAGCTATCTGGTTTTTTTACTAATGTACAAACTTACCAAGTTAATTTCCATAGGCGTCAGATTATATATATTAAAGTTTCTGTGAATCCAGTACTTAAACAGATTTCTATCAATAGATACTCTCAGAAAATTATCCCTTATGCATATTTATTATTTATTTTTCGTAACCAAGTTGGCTATCCAGTTAACTTTGATAATATAGATATCTGCCTAAATTTAATTACCCAATGGTATCATAGTCGTGGATATCAATGGGCTGTAATTAAATTACTAGAATCACAGTTAATGTCGTCAGGTATTTTAGTTGATATTCAAGAAGGTATTATCTCAAAAATTGAATTTGTTAATTTGAAAGAAGATGTCGCTTTATTGCATAAAGAGAATATTTTTCCTATATCGTTACTTCTTGAAATAATGCAAATTTTTCCTTTGGAAATATTGAACATTAATAACTTAGAAAAAGGTATCTTGAAGTTAAAAACTCAAAGAGTTATTTCACAGTGCCATTATAAAATTTCTTTAAGTAAGGAAACACAAGATCACTTATCCATTGTGCTGAAAGTAAAGATGAGTAATCAGCGATCTACCTATTTATTACATAAAAACATTTCTATTGACAGATATTGTATACACTCACTTGAATCATTGCTAAAATACTCACTGCATAATATTGTCAATAATAGTTATAACTATCGACTATTACAGCAAAGATTATGTTTGCTAACTGTTAAATATTTTACTGATTTAGTTAATCAGAGTCATATTTTATATGCTAAGATCTGCAACACAGACAATTATTTCAAACAATTTGTTAAATACAAATTTTTTGATAAAAATCAGTTTTTATGCGACTGGCATAAAGCTCAATTTATATTAATGATTGCTGATTACTTAGGAATAAAACACTATGTACAGAATCTATTTAGACCGAATAGCTCTTTTTTTTTGATATATATTGTCCTAGAATAGAGATATATCCTTGCTTTAACTTAAAATATAAGCTTCCATGGATTACAAGTTATAATCATCATATTCGTTATTTAACGTTACATTTATACAGAATCTTTTTCAATTCAGATTATCATAATCAGTTATTACCTTTGGAATATTTAGGCCATGCATACCTTTATTATCAAGAATCACTCGGACAATTATTAAGATTAAGCCTTAGTTTTTCAAAATATCAAGAAAATCAATTATCTTGCAATAGGAAAATGATTTATAATAACATTGCATCTAAATATCTTCGTATACAGAACTATATAAATTGGCGTCAGCTAAAAATTACAGAAAAGAAAGATGTAAAACCGGCCATATATTCTTGTTTTCGACCAGTCTGGACATATAATATAGAAAAAATCACTCAATACTGTCTTAATATCAAATACGCAGATCCAAAGAATAAACTAGATTCACTAATGATACAACTGAACTCTATATATTTAATTCCACAATATAAACAGCAATTATTGTATAGTACCATAAGCTCTTTAAATTACTTTAACGCAACATCAATTTCACTTAAGCAAACATTGAAATTGAATAAATATAAAATTATCTATTATAGTGAACTGTCTCATTTTGGTGGTGATCAAAACTATTTATCACCATGGCAAAAACTTTTTAGAATTGAAAAAGATACTGCGAAAGGATACTCTAAAGAAGTTCTTACTTTACCGTTAAAATTTGGTAAAATAAACTTAGAATACCATATTCCCTTTTTAAGAAGCAATACGGTATTCTATTTTGTTGATTATTCTCGATATACTAATAGTCATGATATTTTATGGGATTACAATCCACATTGTGCACAATATAAATACCAACTTGATAGCAAATACTATAATTTACTTTCTTGTGGATTAGGCTTACAAATGATTGTTCCAATTCAACATATTCCACCTTTGAGATTAGAGTACTCATATAAAACCAATAATGTACATAGCTTCCATTTAAAGGTTTACAAATATACAATAGATAAATAAATTATGATTTTTAACGATTTTTTGTCAAAGAATTCAGGAACATGGCTGACACAAAGAACAACATATTTTATGCAGTATAATCAAATTATTACATATAAGTCTACAATCTTAATAAGTTCACATAAGCAGTTTTTAGAATATAATACTACTTATTGTAAATATAAATATGATTTTCAAGATTTACTCTCTGAGCATACAAAATCAATTCTAGAATCTACATCTGGTCAACTAGAAGGTATCCAAAGTGTTGAAAAAAACATGATAGATCTCTGGAATAAACTTAAGATTTATATGAATAAGTTAAATTATGCCTCGATTTTTCATTCAGTGGGAGATCTCAACTCTTCTGAAAAAGTATGGTTAGTTAATTCTAATCTTAGACTGAGCTTTAGTATTATAAAAAAAACTAATCAATGCGTGGCTATCTCATTTAGTTCAGATATTAGAATCAGTTAAAATATTAATGATATTAGTATAAATAATAATATCATATATCTGAAATATAAATTTTTAAATCAAAAGATTTATTCTAAGTCTTTACGGTTTGGATTTCTTGAAGGATCATTAGATAAAAAACCAAAAAAGAATAAAGATACAAAAAACAAGACAGTTGTGTATACGAAAATTTTTAATGTTACCATATTATTTTAAAACCTCAAATGTATAATATATATTAATCTACGATACCTAAAATCATTCTATCTCAAAAAAAGAGTATTATTATAAATTACTCTTAAATTGCAATATTTATACTAGAATAGTATAACAAAAAAATAGATATTTTAGAATTACAATTCTAAGACTAATGGCGATTCTCTAATAATATTAATTTCTATATGGTAATTTTTATTTTTATCAATACATATTTTAATGTTACCTTCTATAAGAATATAATCTCCTTTTGCATACCACTTGACTATTTGGAATCCTGTTTCTTGTCTTGCAGATGCATGTATATATAAAAAAGGTGGGCCTTTTTTAGGGTTAGGTATTTTAACAAAAAAATGAGTAAATGTTTTACCTTTTATTGAAATGTATTTTTCGGGCCATGTTACAATCTGCCCAGTCAGAAAGCAAAGATTCATGAGTATTTTAGTTGGTTAAAAACTTAGGTCTTGATTATCATGGTCACCTTGATAATTTAAAGCTTTTAGCTTATTCATAACACGGCTAAAATATTCCTGTAAATATTCTTCTAATGATACTATATCTTCTATTCTTACTGTTAAAAGATTGCATACTTCTTCCATAGGTCGACTAAATTTATTACCTTTGACTAAAATTTCTGCAAATGCTAACCTTTCTGCAATATTCCAGCCCCACTGAAAGAATCCCATAATATCTTTAGCTAATTGTAATATTTGGATTGGCACCTGAGATATTTTAGATTTTTGTCCAGAAAGCTTTTCGCATAATTCAATAATTTCTAAAGAATTCCAAGTTTGGCATCCAACTAATGGAATCTTAGTTCTTTCCATTGCAGGAATTGATAAACTTTTCACAGTAAATTTTGCAACATCAAGAGTATCAATATATGCAACAGGAGTTGATTCTCCAGTTACCCAAATCGATTGTCTGTCAAGTATTGGTAATGCATATTGAGATATTAAACCTTGAAAAAAACCACTAAGAGAAAAAATTGTATAATTCATACTTGAATGACTTAGACGATTTTCTATTGATAGTTTCAGATTCATTAAAGGTATGTCAGAATATTTATCAGCATCCAAAATTGAAAAAAATATAAATCTTTTTATTGCAGCTTTTTCTGAAGCTTCAATTAAAGCAAGTTTTCCTTCTAGATCAACTATAGTGCTACTATAAGGATCGTATGGCCTTGCAGTTGAGGCATCTATTACAGCTGTAATAGCGTATAATGTAGATGGAATTGTATCCGGTATTTTTAAGTCGCCATACACTAATGATGCTCCCCATTCTTTTAAAAAGGCTGCTTTTCTTAAGTTTCTTACTAAACATTTAACTTGAAAACCTTCATCTAATGCTCTCCTAACAATTTGTCTTCCTAGAGTACCGGTAGCACCAACAATAAGTAAACTCATATGTACTTTATTACTAAAACGATAATTATTGAACTAGTTTATAATTCATCATAAATCTGAGGACATATTATCCTCTATTATTTGATAGCTTGTTTGATGGGCAGAGAGGGAATCGAACCCTCAAAACTGAAGTTGTCACATTTTGAATGTGATGCGTATACCAATTTCGCCATCTACCCAATAATAATGATATTATTACATAAATAGATCTTAAAAATCAAGATTATTGAGCTTTTTTATAGCAACTTTAATGATTCACATCTTTCATTTGTATTGGGTATTTATTGTATATAATAAAATTATGTAAAAAATAAATATGTTTGAGTTAAATCTCTTTAAAGAATATATATATTATCCTAATAATAGATTACATATTATATCTATCAAAATAAAAAATTTCACTCTACTATGCTGATTGGTAATGGTGTTATTGTACAAAGTAAAACAGGTCAACAAAGTAGCTATTGTTGGTTGCATAATCCAATAATTTGGGATAAACATGATCGATCAAATAGAACAGCAATGGCTTAGAAGCTTTCATAGCGTTTTCGA
>BCQL01000005.1_pt1 | contig 22139 bp, 16 predicted proteins | sample 1008151 | NCBI WGS metagenome assembly BCQL01 (sample SAMD00035459, study PRJDB4067) | museum specimen metagenome | biome: marine biome; feature: sea shore; material: organic material | host: Otohimella japonica | place: Japan:Kanagawa | collected 1927
TTCCAGGTCAAAAAAACTCATTAACATATTAAAATAGAAAATCTATTTTATTTCTCTTATTCAAAACCTATATATCTCTATATTAAAGGAGGCTATCAAATTGTCTATAAAAGCAAACATTACACTACCTCTTGTTGATGACACCAACTTAAGTAGTGATAAGAAAGAAATTCTTGTATTATACAGAGATATGGTACTGGGTCGTAGTTTTGAAGATATGTGTGCTCAGATGTACTATCGTGGTAAAATGTTTGGTTTTGTGCACTTATATAATGGTCAAGAAGCAGTGTCCACTGGTGTAATTAAAGCATTAAGAATAGATGATTATGCTTGTAGTACATATCGCGACCATGTTCATGCACTTAGTAAAGGAATACCACCTAAAGAAGTAATGGCTGAATTATTTGGGAAAGAAACTGGTTGCAGTAAAGGTAGGGGTGGCTCAATGCATATTTTTTCTGTAAAACATAACTTTTTAGGTGGCTTTGCATTCATTGGTGAAGGCATTCCAGTAGCTTTAGGAGCTGCTTTACAAAGCATATATGTTAAACAAGTACTTCAAAATAAACAACCGATTAAAGTAACAGCATGTTTTTTTGGTGATGGAACAAGTAATAATGGACAATTTTTTGAGTGCTTAAATATGGCTGTTTTATGGAAACTACCTATTATTTTTGTTATTGAAAATAACCAATGGGCAATAGGTATGGCACACCATCGTTCTGCTTCTAATCCAGAAATACATAAAAAAGCAGAAGTATTTGGATTACCAGGTATTGAAGTGGATGGCATGGATGTGCTCGCTGTACGTAGGGTGACTTTAGAAGCTGCAAAGCGAGCAAGATTAGGTGAAGGTCCAACTTTAATTGAGGCTCTCACTTATAGATTTAGAGGGCATTCATTAGCTGATCCTGATGAATTAAGATCTAGAGACGAAAAAGAAGCATGGTTAGCAAGAGATCCTATTAAACGTTTAGAAAAGTACATTAAAATACATAATTTAGCTAGCAATGATGAATTAAATATTATTAGATCGGAGGTAAAAGCAACTATAGCAGAATCAATTGAGTTTGCTATAACAAGTCCTGAGCCAAGTATTGAAGATTTACATCAATATTTATTTACTGACACAACAAATTAAATAGGAATATACAGATTATTAATGAATAAAGTTTTTATGTTTGATGCTTTAAGAGAAGCGACAGATGAAGAAATGGAAAGAAACGCTAATGTACTTGTAATAGGAGAAGATGTAGGGCATTATGGAGGATCTTATAAGGTTACGAAAGGCTTGCATGCAAAATACGGTGATCTTCGAGTACTTGATACACCGATTGCTGAAAATAGTTTTACAGGTATGGCTATAGGAGCCGCTATAACTGGTTTAAGACCTATCGTTGAAGGAATGAATATGAGTTTTTTACTTCTAGCATTTAATCAAATTTCAAATAATGCAGGGATGTTAAGATATACCTCTGGAGGAAATTTCAAAATACCTCTTGTAATTAGAGGCCCAGGAGGAGTGGGGAAACAGTTAGGAGCAGAACATTCTCAGCGTTTGGAGGCATACTTTCAGGCTATTCCAGGCTTAAAGATTGTAGCTTGTTCGACTCCTTACAATGCCAAAGGTTTATTAAAGGCAGCTATTCGAGATGATAATCCCGTAATTTTCTTTGAGCATGTATTACTTTATAATTTACAAGAAAATATACCTAAAGAAGAGTATATATTACCTTTAGATAAAGCAGAAATAGTCAAAGAAGGATCTGATATTACCATCGTGACTTACTCTAGAATGCGTCATCATGTAGTAGAAGCTGTAGATACTTTATTGACAGAAGGATATAATCCTGAAATTGTAGATTTAATTTCTTTAAAGCCTTTAGATATCCATACAATTTCTAAATCAATACGGAAAACTCACTTAGTTTTGATTGTTGAAGAATGTATGAAAACAGCTGGTATTGGAGCGGAACTTATTGCACAAATTAATGAATCTGTATTTAATGAATTAGATGCTCCACCAATGAGATTATCTTCACAAGATATACCAACGCCCTATAACGGGCAACTAGAACAGCATACTATTATTCATCCAAATCAAATTGTTCAAGCTGTCAAAAAGATAGTTCAAAATTATCATTAATAATCTTTAATATTTTAAGGGCTATGCTGATTGAAAGCCCTTGAGATGCTTATTCTGACAAGAAACTAAAAATTAATTTCAGCTGCTTGTACTTTTTCCCATTGTTTTTTCTTTAAGACAAAGAAGATTTGTGATATAGTCACAGCTAAGAAAAATGTAATCATGCCCTGAATACGTTTAGGACTTTGTAATACAATCTCAGTCTCATTTTGCCCAAAACCACCAACATTAGGATCCTTAGTCAAAGCTTGATCTACAACAATACTGTCCCCTATTTTAACAATTACTTCTAAACCTTTAGGAATATTTTCGACTATAGTTGTTTCACTGTTTTTTGCAATACTAATTTGATAACCACCCTGAGCAAAACTCTCTATATTTACAATTTTTCCACTAGTAGAAGAAGAAAATAGGTTATTGTTCGTCTTGTCACCAGTAGGATAAAGTTGTCCTCTACCCCTATTACCACCTACAAAAATAGGATATTTTAGAAATGCTGCATTTTTATCTTTTGCTGGATCTGGTGCTAGGATGGGAAAGATGATTTCTCTATTTTTATCACCAGAAATAGGGCCCACCACAAGAATATTATCGTTTTGATTACTATACTTTTGAATGTAAATACTTTTATTTTTTACTTTAAAGTCTTCTGAAAGCATATTTTTGGGAGCTAATTTGAAGCCTTTAGGTAGAATTACTACAGCTCCAACATTAAGACCACCTTTAGTACCGCTACCTGTAATTTGTTCTAATTTATTATCATATGGAATTTTTACTACAGCTTCAAAAACTGTACTAGGTAGCACCGATTTAGGTGTTTCAATTTCTACAGGTTTCTGTGCCAAATGGCAATTAGCACATACAATTCTACCTGTAGCTTCTCTCGGGTTTTCATATGCTTGTTGAGCATAGATAGGAAAAGCTTCCATTGATAATGGACTTATTGTTACTAAATGTATACATCCTAACAATGTAAAAAGAGGTATTGTAATTTTTTTTCTAACTTGGTTCAAGTTATTAAATGTCATGGTTACTATTTTTAATTTTTAATAAAACAGGATTGTTCTGTGAATAATAAATAATATGTAATTATTTAACACTATTATAAGACTAACAATGTTATCTCTTCCAGTAATGGATTTAAATGTATGAATTGTTTATATGATACTGTATTTCATAATTGTTATCTATTCAGTATAAAAACTTATCTATAAACTTAAACTATTTATTTATTCAATAATTTTAGTATCATTATACCTAATAAATATAGCATTAATATGGCAGTTGACATTATTAATTGAGTAACCGGATCTGTTGAAGGCGTTAAAATGGCACCTACTATAGTCGATATAACAATAGCATACTTCCATACAGATAGCATTTGATTAGATGACAGAATATTTAGTAGTCCCATCGTAACTTGCAATACTGGTATTTGAAATGCTAAGCCAGTACTTAATAAAAGTAGTAATATAAAATCAAAATATTGTTCAAAAGACCATAAAGGCTCAATTATATCAGAGCCATAACTAATGAAAAATTTTAAAGCAGCTGGTGCCAAAATGTAATATCCAAAAAAAATACCTATAAAGAATAGAACAATAGATCCTATTAATGAAGGAACTACTAAAAAAGTTTCTCTCTTAGTTAAACCCGGTAGTACAAATTGAAGCAACTGATAAATAGCAAATGGACAACTTAAAAGTAATCCAGAGTATAGTCCAATTTTTAAGGAAACAAAGAAATATTCACCTGGAGCTAATTGAAGAAATTTTACACCTGCAGCAGGTTGCTGTAATAAAATAGTTAAGGATTTAATTTGGGACAGGCAAATTGTAGTTGAGGTACTAAATATAAGAAGGGTAATTAAAATTCTGCCACGTAATTCATCTAGATGTTTAGAGATAGGCATTTTAAAATTTTGCATACTATCGCTGATCTTATCGTGATTAATTTGTGATTTCATTAATTTAGTTTAATTGGTTGTATATAAGCTTAATATTCTTTAAGTTAACTGAATAACAACTGTTACATAATTATAAAAGTTACTAAATCCTTATTATATATGAAAAATCGATACCATAGATACAAAAGTTTTTTTAACATAAGACAAACGGTCGTTGAAGATTATCAATTTATAAATAGTTAAATTATATTTATACTTTTATGTGCAAATATCTGAAATTTTTAATTTCAATCTTATTTACTAAGGATGTTTTAGGAAATTTATACTATGTTATAAGCACTCTTCAAATAAAATAGTATGTATTTAAAGTTTACGACATCTTTCTCTTAAGACTCAAATACATTGTCTTGATTTTGTAGCATTTTCATCTAATAGTATAGTTCACCTAATATTTTGATCAAATTAGTTTCATACAATAAATTATAATTATGTAGATTATTTATTAATGTATAGAGAAGTATTACAAAAGATATCTTTATTCAAAGTAGTTTTGTTTCTAGTTCTAATATATAGTTTATAACCATGATTCATTATTAAGTTAAAGGAGACTTTATATATGAGTGTTAAAGCAAGTGGTGGGAGCCCGGTAGCTAAACCACAGCTTTACCGGACTGCATCAACCTCAACTATTATGCAAGCAGAGCAACAGGATAGATTTTTGCAATTAGGAGAGTTAAATCAGTTACTAACCTTTTTTAATGAAGGCCAGCAAAGGCTGGCAATTGCAAATATGATCACAAATAATGCTAATATTTTAGTTGCTAAAGCAGCAGATAAGATTTTTACAGGAGGTTCTGCAATTGCTTATTTAGAAAGACCACAAACTGCGTTTATCCCAGAACTAGGAAATAGTATAAAGATAAAAGATATCCCAGAAGAAAAGTTAAATGCTAGTCCTGCACAAACATTAGATGTCTCTAATTCTATCGCTGGTCTTGAGGATATTACACTTCCAGGATTTAAGCCGATTAATGTAGTCAGATATGGAACAAGCCGAATGCAAAAATCTTTAAGAGATTTAGATTGGTTTTTAAGATATTTGACTTATGCTATTGTGGCTGGTGATCCAAATATATTATCAGTCAATATACGTGGATTAAGAGAATTAATTGATAATGCTTGTTCAAGTGCAGCTGCAAGTTGTGCTCTAAGAGAAATGCGAAAAGCAGCTATTGTTTTATTTAAAAATGACCGTGCAGCATGTGAACTAGTATTACAATACTTTAATATTGTGATTAGTGAATTTGAATCAGCTAGTTTAACTGATATTACTCGAAAAAGACAATTTGGTTATGCACAAGGACTAAAATTACCTCAAATATATTCTAAGGCAAGTAATGGGAAACAAAGGTTTGCAATGAAACCTAGTTTATCTACTGTTGAGAAAAATACTATTATTCAGGCATGTTATCGTCAAGTTTTTGAAAGGGATATCAAAAAGGGCTATAGTTTATGTTTTACCGACTTAGAATCCCAGGTAGTGAATGGTCAATTATCTATTAAAGAGTTTATTCGTGCTTTAGGCAAATCTTATATATATCGGAAGCAGTTTTTTGAACCGTTTGTCAACAGTAGAGTTTTAGAATTGGCATTTCGTCATTTTCTCGGAAGAGGTCCAAGCTCACAAATTGAATTTCAAAAGTTTTTTGCCATATTATCAGAGTTAGGTTTAGGAAGCTTAGTGGATGAATTAATAAATAGTAGTGAATATACTGACTATTTTGGAGAGGAAACTGTACCTTATCTAAGGTCATTAGGCCAAGAACCGCAAGAGTGTCGTAATTGGGGTCCTCAAATTAATTTATTTAATTATAGTGCACCATTTAGAAAGGTTCCCCAATTTATTACTTTATTTAGTGCATATACACAACCATTACCAGATCAACATCCTTATGGATATAGTAATGATCCACTACTTATTCAGTTTGGTGCAATATTCCCAAAAGCAAAAACTTCCTTAACTAATAATCCAGCGCCATTTAGTAAAGATACACGAAGACTTTTAATTAGACAGGGGCCTGGTATCTATAATCAAATTAGTAATCCATCATTCAGATCTAAATCAGCTGGGTCATTAGGACCTGTTATTTTTCAATTATTCAGCAATAGTTCTAAACTCAATTCTCCAAATATAATAACTAAAGTACAACCAGTTATAAATGCAGCGTATCTAAGAGTATTTGGTAGGCAAGTTTATCAAGAAGAACTTATAGCATTAAAACCTTTTGAAAGTAGACTTCGTGATGGTAGTATTACTATTCGTGATTTTGTAAAATATTTAACTAAGTCATATATATTTAGATCTTTATATTGGGAACCTTTATATATCTGTAAAGCAATTGAATATATTCATCATAGATTAATTGGAAGACCAACATATGGTCGACAAGAAATTAATAAATATTTTGATATAGTATACAAAAAAAACTATTATCAGATGATTGATTCTATGATCAATAGTTCTGAATATATGGAATGTTTTGGAGAGCAAACTGTACCTTATGAGAGATACATTACTGCAAATACTGCTTTAATGCGTAAGTCTCAAATTTCTTGTGTCAAAAACATAAGTAGTAGTTTTCCTAAGCGTTTTATCCAATTAGGGAAGATAAATGAGTCTCTAAGTGTAAATAGCTTAAATCTAAAAATCAATCAAGGTGTATCATCTCAAAGAGATCAATCAATTATTTTTAAAACCCATAGACAAATGTCTAAGGGGATGAGAGAAACAATTCTAAGGGCAAGTTACAGACAAATTTTTGAACGGGATATCTATACTTTTGGGTTAGGATATGAACTGATTGGTCTGGAAAGTGCATTTTTGCAGGGTGAATTAAGTGTACAAGAGCTAATATATCAATTAGGTATTTCTCTATTGTACTCAAAAGAATTTTATCAACCATATCCTAATACAAAAGTCATAGAATTAGGCACAAAGCATTTTTTAGGTAGAGCTCCTCATAACCAAGCGGAAATACGGTATTACAACCAAGTTTTAGCATCTCAGGGATTAGTTCCTTTTATTCACAGTTTAGTAAATTGTGAAGAGTATAAAGCAATATTTGGTAATAATACTGTTCCATATCGTCGTTTTCCAACACTACCAGCAGCTAATTTCCCTAATACAGAAAAGTTGTATGATAGCTTTACAAAACAGAATAATTCTATTGTTATTCCAAGTTTTAAAGCCATCCCGGGAAATCAGTAAAAGTTTTTGTGAAATTTAACTTTCTTGTTTTAGTACTTCCCTACATAAAATATTGATTTGGTTTTGTAAGCTAGAATTCGAAAATAAATTTGAGTATTTAGTTATTCAGTACTAAAATAGAGAGTATTATATATTTGAAAATTTGATTGTTACTATTTGTTTGTCTATTAACTGGAGTATAGAAAGGAGTTTAATTAATGAGTATTGTTACTAAATCAATTGTTAATGCTGATGCAGAAGCAAGATATTTAAGTCCTGGAGAATTAGATAGAATTAAAAGTTTTGTTCTATCGGGACAACGAAGGCTAAGAATAGCACAGATCTTAACAGAAAATCGTGAACGTATTGTAAAACAAGGTGGTCAGCAACTATTTCAAAAACGTCCTGATGTTGTATCACCTGGTGGAAATGCATACGGGGAAGAAATGACTGCAACCTGTTTACGGGATTTAGACTACTACTTACGTCTAGTTACATATGGTATTGTTGCTGGTGATGTTACACCAATTGAAGAAATAGGTCTAGTGGGCGTAAAAGAAATGTACAATTCTTTAGGAACTCCAATATCAGGAGTTGCAGAAGGAGTAAGATCGATGAAAAATATAGCATGCTCATTGTTATCAGGTGAAGATTCTGCTGAAGCGGGTTTTTATTTTGATTACACATTAGGAGCTATGCAATAAATACAGCTAAGTATAGCTTATTATTTGTGATATTGTTGTTTATACTATTTAATTTAAGTTTAAGGAAAATATAATATTATGCAAGATGCAATTACTTCTGTAATTAATGCAGCAGATGTTCAAGGTAAATACTTAGATGATAGTTCTGTTGAAAAGTTGAGAGGCTATTTCCAGACTGGAGAATTAAGAGTAAGAGCAGCGGCAACAATTGCTGCAAATGCTGCTACTATTATAAAAGAGTCTGTTGCTAAATCATTATTGTATTCTGATATTACTCGTCCAGGTGGAAATATGTATACAACTCGTAGATATGCAGCATGTATCAGAGACCTAGACTATTATTTACGTTATGCAACTTACGGAATGTTAGCGGGTGATCCTTCAATATTAGATGAAAGGGTACTAAATGGTCTTAAAGAAACTTACAATTCTCTTGGTGTACCGATTGGAGCAACAATCCAAGCTATTCAAGCTATGAAAGAGGTTACTATTGGTTTAGTAGGACCAGATGCTGGTAAAGAAATGGGGCTATATTTTGACTATATATGTTCTGGATTAAGTTAAGCAAGTGATTATTAGGCTATTATATTTATCTATATAAAATTGTTGATGTAAAAATTTGCAAGAAAACTCAGGTTTTCTTGCAAATTTTTACTATATATTGACAGTCGCAACAGCTTGTAGTCGAGCTCTAGCTTTTCTCATGTTTTGCGTAGCTTTTATTTTATCTTTATCTGTAATTGCATCATTAAGTATAGCCAAAGCTTCATCTAGCTTTTGCTTTGCTTGTGCTGCATCAATATCACTTGCTTCCTCTGCTCCATTAACCAAAATAGTAATAACATTATTATCTATTTCGGCGAAACCGCCAAGTAGAACAATAGGCATCCATTCTTTCTCTAGACGAACACGCATAACTCCAATATCTAGTGCCGTCAATAGAGGAATATGGCCAGTTAGAATACCTATCTGACCAGTACTACTTGGTAAAATTACTTCTTCTGCATTTGCATCCCATACAGTTCTATCAGGAGCAATTACACGTATATTTAGTGTCATAATTATCCTTTTAATGTTTCGGCTTTATTAATTGCTTCATCAATATCACCCACTAGATAAAAAGCCTGTTCTGGTAAATCATCTAGTTCACCTTTAAAAATCATTTGAAAACCTTTTATAGTATTTTCAAGTGATACATATTTTCCCGGTGATCCAGTAAACACCTCTGCGACAAAAAATGGTTGGGAAAGAAAGCGTTCTATTTTTCTTGCTCTAGAAACAGTTAAACGATCTTCTTCAGATAATTCATCTAGACCTAGAATAGCAATAATATCTTGTAGCTCTTTATATCTTTGAAGTGTTGATTTGATCTGTTGAGCTGTTGAGTAATGTTCTTCACCTACAATGCTAGGTTGTAACATAGTAGATGTTGAATCTAATGGATCCACAGCCGGGTAAATACCTTTAGCTGCAAGCCCACGAGATAATACTGTAGTTGCATCTAAGTGTGCAAAAGTAGTAGCTGGTGCTGGATCAGTTAAGTCATCAGCAGGTACATATACTGCTTGAATGGATGTAATGGATCCCTCCTTGGTTGATGTAATTCTTTCTTGAAGAGCGCCCATTTCTGTAGCTAAAGTTGGTTGATAGCCAACTGCAGAGGGCATTCTGCCCAACAAGGCAGATACTTCAGATCCTGCTTGCACAAATCTAAAAATATTATCAATGAATAATAAAACATCTTGCTTGTTTATATCACGAAAATACTCTGCCATAGTTAATGCTGTAAGACCTACTCTCATGCGAGCTCCGGGTGGTTCGTTCATTTGGCCATATACTAAAGCAACTTTAGAGTTGGTTAAGTTATCTTCATCAATAACTTTAGATTCCTTCATTTCTTCATATAAATCATTTCCTTCACGAGTTCTCTCACCAACTCCACCAAATACAGAAACACCACCATGTGCTTTTGCAATATTATTAATTAGTTCCATAATTAATACTGTTTTTCCTACACCTGCTCCACCAAATAGCCCTATTTTTCCTCCTCTACGGTAAGGAGCTAAAAGATCTACAACTTTAATACCGGTTTCAAAAATAGATGGTTGAGTTTCAAGCTGGGTAAATTCAGGTGCGGATCTATGAATTGGTAAATTAGTTTTGGTAGAAACCGCTCCAAAACTATCTACAGGTTCGCCTAGTACATTAAAAATTCGACCTAGTGTGGGTATGCCAACAGGAACAGTTATTGGAGCACCTGTGTCATTGACTTCAACGCCCCTTTGTAGTCCATCTGTTGAACTCATTGCTACTGCTCTTACTCTATTATCACCCAATAATTGTTGCACTTCACATGTAATTATTCCTTCAGGACCCTTTATCTTTAAAGCGTTGAAAACCTTTGGAAGTTTACCATTATTAAATTCAATATCTAGAACAGGCCCAATAATCTGCGTTACAGAGCCATTGTTTGTTGTTGCAATCATATTAGAAATAAGTGTAATATTATATTAGTAGATTGATAAAATTTCTTATATATTATGTAAATGGACTTGCAATACACTTTCTATAGTAACTTCTCTTCTGTGATTATAGCCTAAAAATATACAACCATTATTTTTATTATTTTTTAATATCTATGATCAATAGTGTACCTTCCTGTTGTTTGTAGCCAATTCTGAGCTTCAATATAATTATTAGGAGCTAAAAAAATAGCTTGCTTCCAATAATTAGCTGCTTTATCAAACATATTTTTAGATATATCAATATTATTCTTTTCAGAAGCTTTTACACCTTGATAATGATAAATCACTGCAATATTATTTAGTGCTTGTGGAAGCTTTGAATTTAGTTCCAAAGCTTTGTGATAATATTCTAAAGCTTTAATATGTTCTCCATTACTTGCATAAATTAAACCAATATTATATAATATATAACTACGATCGTAAGGATCTTCTTCTAAGCCTAAAGCTTCATAATAATTCTCTAATGCTTCAGCATACTCACCTTCTGACTGGGCTGACATACCATCCCGGTAATAACAAAAAGCTTCTTTTTCTTCTTTACTGGTTGGTAGCACTTTTAATATAATATCTGCTAAAACCGTAAAAGTTTTATCGATGAAATTATCATTTTTCTGAAAGCGTGACATATTGATAACCTCGCATTTTATTTACATTTAGACATAAATACCATATCTTACAGATAACTTAATTTTAGTGTACACAAATTTACGTGTAGTAATAAAGCAAAATATAGCATAGCCTCATTTATATAAAAATTGTAGCAACAAAAATATATGATACATAAACAAAATAATAACCAATATTATAATAATTCTATTATTCATCTTGGATGGCAATTATCTATAAGCAAAGAAGTGCCTGGTAACTCTTTAAAACTTCAAAATCCTCAGCTTGTCTATTTTATGTCTGATACAGATGATATTAGCTTCCACAAAATAAATAAACTAGGTAACGTATCAGTTAATGAAATAACTAGTCCTATAAGTAATCGTATCGAGAAAAAAAATAAAATACATAATAAACTTATTGACCCATTAGAATTTAAAAAAAATAAAATTAAGAAGAAAGCCAGAGCTAAGATACATATCAATGATGATGAAGAGAACCTTTCTGCACCTTCTTCAAAGTTTTCAAAGTCTAATAAAAGTTTGGCAATGTCGCTAATAAGACCGGTTAATATATCCCCCTCAAATATATCAGGCAAAAAACAAGGTATTAAGATTCAAACAGATAAAAAAACTGTATATGAGAAATCGCAAATTGAGAAAAAGTCATTCAAGTTAAAACCAATGCAAGTAAGTATAACAGGGCCCATATCAATCCAGGAGTTATCCAATTTATTAGTTATTCCTGCACCAGAAATTATTAAATCTCTATTTCTTAAAGGAATCTCTGTTACAGTGAACCAAATTGTCGATACTAAGTTGGCAAAAGTAGTTGGGGAAGACTATGGAGTAGTTGTTAAGGAAGATTTTTATGATAATATGGATAATTATAAACACCATTTAATAGAACATGGTGGCAATACTAATACTTTAAATAAGAGATCACCTATTGTAACTGTATTAGGGCATGTTGATCATGGTAAAACAACTCTTCTAGATACAATTCGTAAAGTCTCAGAAAGTACTTTTGAAGAGGGAGGTATTACGCAAACAATCATGGCACATGAGGTATATGTAGACAATCCAAAATCTAATAATAAAATTATATTTTTAGATACTCCAGGACATAAAGCATTCACTACTATGAGAGCTCGCGGAATGCAGGTGACAGATTTAGCAGTTATTGTAGTTGCAGCAGATGATGGCTTAAAGCCTCAAAGTATTGAAATGATAGATTACTTACAAAAAAATCAGATACCTCTTATTATTGCTATCAATAAAATTGATAAAGATGGAGCAAATATTCTTAAGATTAGAAAAGAGTTAGAAGAAATAAATATATTAGAAAGTATCGAAGAGCACAGTGTGAGTATTGTAGAAGTAAGCGCTTTGCAAAACCGTAATATAGATAACTTAATACAAGCAATTCTTGCTTTAGCTGAGAAAAAATCGTTATTAGCTAACCCAAATGTGAGAGGGGTCGGGACTATATTAGATTCTTATCTAGATAAAAATCAAGGCCCTATTGCAAATATTCTAGTCCAAGACGGCTCTATTAAAGTAGGAGATGTCATCACCACTGAAGATTCTATAGCTAAGATACGATCAATTTTAGATAAAAGCTTACACAAATGCAGTATCATCGGGCCTTCTTGTGTAGTCCAAATTTCTGGTTTTTCACAAGTACCCAAATCTGGTAGTTTATTCAAGGTTGTTGATAATGAAAAAAACTTGAAAAAACTATTCTCTGTAAAAAATAAGCATAAAACTCGAATACTTAAAAGCCATCAAAAAATGAATACACGTGTAACACTTGATAGTTTTCATGAAAATTTGTCAAAACCAACTCAAAAAAATGTTAATATAATACTGAAAACAGACTCAGAAGGTAGTATTGAAGCAATACTAAATGCTTTTGAAAGTATACCACAAGAAAAAGTTCAATTAAATATTGTATCATTAGGAGTTGGTGAAATTACATCTAGTGATATAGAACTAGCATTGATCAGTAAATCTATCTTAATTGGATTTAATAGCCATTTAAATGCTAAAATTCAGTTATTGGCCAATAAAGCAAATATTGTACACTCTAGTTTTAAAGTGATTTATAATTTAATTGACTTTATTGAACAAGCAATGCTCGAATTTGTTGATGTAGATTATCGAGAAGATATAATTGGTCAAGCAACTGTAGAAACTGTATTTTCTGTAAGTAGAGGTAATGTCGCTGGATGTATCGTGAAATCAGGCAAATTTAAGCGTGGATCTTATATTAAGGTTACAAGAAGTAATGATCTTATATATAAAGGAGAACTTTCTTCGCTTAAAAGAGTTAAAGAGGATGTTGAAGAAGTGAATGCCGGTAGCGAATGTGGTATACTCTGTAAGAAATTTGACATGTGGCAAACAAGAGATAAACTAGAAGCATATGAATTAATTGAGATAGCAAAAACTTTATAAGGTCAAATTTATGTGAGTTAATATAGATATTAATAATACTAACTCACAAAAATATATCTAGTCTTTATTTAAGAATGGTAATAAAGCTAGAATTCTTGCTTGCTTAATAGCTTTCGTTAATTTTTTTTGTTGTTTTGAAGTCAAACCCGTAGATCGACGTGGAAGAATTTTACCTTGATCAGTAATAAATTTTCTTAGTAAATCAATATCTTTGTAATCCAAAACTTCAGTAGTTTTAATAGGAGACATTTTTTTGTTATATAAAGCCATGTGGTATAAGTTATTTTTATTTGATTTCTTTAAATAGCATATGACTATTGCAGTGAGGACAAAATTTCTTTAATTCTAGCCGGTTTGGAGTATTTCTTCTATTTTTTGAGCTAGTATATCTAAATATACCATTACTTCGTTTATTCATGTTGATTAAATTTCTACATTCACATTCTAGTGTAATTGTGTTACGTGTACCTTTACTTTTTCCCATAATCTTGTATCCTGTTTAACTGTTTAATTATACCAGATGTAGTATGTCATATTTTTATGTCAACTATCAAGTATTATCATTATTGAAGTTGTTTTAGTTATTACAGGTATTGTAGATTTATCACTGTAATGTTATAATTATTGTGGACTTGTATTATATTTATAGATAAAATCATAGGACTATGCAATGGCTAACAATTCATCAGTAATCAAAAAAATCTCAGTAACGGCGCGCAACCGTGCCAGAAATAAAGTATATAAATCAACAATTAAGACTTTAACTAAAAAATATATAGAGCAAATCGATAAAAAGCCAGATGTAGACTATGTACTAAGTTTACAAAGATTATTGAGTATAATTTATTCTAAAATAGATAAAGCTGTGAAGCGGGGTATTTTACATCGCAACAATGCAGCTAGAAAAAAATCTTTATTAGCGAAATTAATATCTAACGTCTGAACTTGTTTAAGACAAAATTATGGTATAATAGTGAAATTCATAAACCTCTTTTCCTACATCACAAAGTCAAAGTACCAATTAATAATAATTAGATTACACTTTAATGTGTTTATTAAAAAAATACAAAATTAGTTAACTAGTTGTAAACAACTCCCATTTTTTCTTCAGTTAAAACAGTATAGTAAAACTCTCAATGGTCATATATCTGGCAATATAAGCACAACAACTAAAGTATTGCAACTTTAGTGTGTTTTGCTTTTTCATTTTTTTGTTTAAGTAAAGGAATTTTTTTCTATGCTACCAGTTAAGCAAATATCCCTACATTCTGCTTTTCCCGATTTGGCTGATATACAACTTAATAGTTTTAGATGGTTCCTTTCAGAGGGCCTACCTGAAGTTCTAGATTTTTTTCCGACTATTCTGGACCCTACAGGAAAACTAGAATTACAGTTCTTTGGTAAAGAATATAAATTGAAATTTCCAAGGTATAGTATTCGTAAAGCTAAGAGTCGTGATCGAACATATAGTGCACAAATATATATTCCCTCAAAATTAACTAGAAAAGATATTGACTTATTTAGCTCTAAGCATTCTAATGCGACTAACATTGTTGCATATCAAGAAACTAATTATCAAAATAAAAAGTATCGTAAAAGGCCTATATTTATTGGAGATCTTCCTTTGATGACTAATAGGGGGACTTTTATTATTTCAGGTACTGAGCGAGTTATTATTAATCAAATAATAAGAAGCCCAGGAATTTATTATAAAAAAGAGTTAGATAAAAATGAAAAACATGTTTTTAGTGCTAGTTTAATTTCTAACAGAGGATCTTGGCTAAAGTTTGAAATAGACTCAAAAGCCCAGATCTGGGTGCGTATAGATAAAACCCATAAAGTAAATGCTTATATTTTTTTACGTGCTATAGGATTGAGTCAAAACGAAATTAAAAAAGCATTAAGTAAATATAGTTTTTTAATTAATGCATCTAATATATATGAAAAGAAAGAATTAGAAAAGGAAATAGGCAAATCATGTGTAGAAGATGTTACTGATGAAGAAGCATTATTGATTGTTTATAGTAAACTAAGGCCCAATGAGCCAGCAACAGTAGCTATTGCACAACAAATGCTATACTCTCGTTTTTTTGATCCAAAGCGTTATGATTTAGGTGAAGTTGGTAGGCACAAAATCAATAAAAAACTAAATATAAATATACCTATTTCGTTTAGAGTATTATCACCTCAAGATATTATTATTGCTATTGATTACTTAATAAACTTAAAAGAACAAAATCTTGGAACCTTAGATGATATCGATCATCTGGGCAATAGAAGAGTACGTTCAGTAGGTGAGTTATTACAAAACCAAATGAGAATTGGTCTTAATCGTTTGGAAAGAATTATTCGTGAAAGAATGATTATTTGTGATTTAGATTCCTTAAGCTTATCTAATTTAGTAAATCCAAAACCATTAATAGCTTCTGTTCGAGAATTTTTTGGTTCAAGTCAATTGTCACAATTTATGGATCAGACTAATCCCTTATCAGAATTAACTCATAAGCGTAGGATAAGTGCACTAGGGCCTGGGGGGCTAAATAAAGATCGAGCAGGTTTTGCGGTTAGAGATTTACACCCAAGCCATTATGGTAGAATTTGTCCCATAGAAACACCAGAAGGGCCAAATGCAGGATTAATTGGATCACTAAGTATTTGTGCTCGAGTGAATATCTATGGATTTATTGAATCTCCTTATCTGCAAGTTATTGACGGTAAAATTATTAAAAAAGGCGGGCCTATTTTTATGACAGCAGATGAAGAGGATAACTTGCGAATAGCGCCTGCAGATATCCTTGTTAAAGATGATGTATATATTGCAGGCAATGTAATCCCCGTAAGGTACCGACAAGAATTCTTAACAACAACCTCTGACCAAGTTGATTATATTGCAGTTTCACCAATACAAGTTATCTCAGCAGCTACTTCCTTAATACCTTTTCTTGAGCATGATGATGCAAATAGAGCTCTTATGGGATCTAATATGCAAAGACAGGCTGTACCATTACTGTACCCAGAAAAACCTATTGTAGGCACAGGATTAGAAGCAAAAATTGCACGTGACTCGGGTATGGTTATAATTAGTAGGACAGAAGGATTAGTTAGCTACGTATCTGCAACTAAAATAGGTATAATTGATCATTTATCTAGGACTATTCATTACCGTCTAAAAAAGTATTATCGTTCTAATCAAGATACATGTATTAATCAGCGACCTATTGTATGGCCAGGTGATACAGTGAGAGTTGGACAGTCAATTGCTGACGGTGCTTCTACTGATGGTGGTGAAATTGCTTTAGGAAGAAATATTTATGTTGCATATATGCCATGGGAAGGTTATAACTATGAGGATGCTTTTCTAATTAGTGAAAGACTAATTTATGAAGATATTTATACATCCATACATATTGAACGCTATGAAGTTGAATGTCGGCAAACTAAACTAGGAGCTGAAGATATTACACGAGATATTCCTAATGTGGGAGAAACATCTCTACGTCATTTAGATCGTAATGGAATTATTACTATTGGCTCATGGGTTGAATCTGGTGATATTCTAGTGGGTAAGATTACACCCAAAGGTGAGTCTGATCAACTTCCAGAAGGTAAGCTCCTAAGAGCTATTTTTGGAGAAAAAGCACGAGATGTACGTGATACTTCCTTAAGATTACCAAATGCAGCTAAAGGTCGTATTGTTAATATACGAGTGTTTACAAGATATAAAGGAGATGAACTTCCACCAGGAACAAATGCAATTATCAGAGTATATGTAGCACAGAAAAGAAAAATTCAAGTCGGAGATAAAATGGCTGGTCGTCATGGAAATAAAGGTATTATATCACGGATATTACCAAGACAAGATATGCCTTTTCTTCCTGATGGTATTCCTATCGATATTGTTTTGAATCCTTTGGGAGTACCATCTAGAATGAATGTAGGCCAACTATTTGAATGCTTATTGGGATTGGCAGGAGATTACTTGTCTAAAAGATTTAAAATTATACCTTTTGATGAGATGTATGGTACTGAAGCTTCAAGAGCTTTAATCAATCATAAGTTATACGAAGCAAGCTTACATAACAACAAAGGCTGGTTGTTTAACTCTAAGCATCCAGGAAAAATACAGCTATATGATGGTCGTACAGGTGAAGCTTTTGATAACCCTATCACTGTAGGTAAAGCATATATGTTAAAATTGGTACACTTAGTTGATGATAAAATTCATGCGAGATCTACAGGACCTTATTCACTCGTTACACAGCAGCCTCTAGGAGGTAGAGCACAACATGGTGGACAAAGATTAGGAGAAATGGAAGTTTGGGCATTAGAAGCATTTGGTGCAGCTTATACTTTACAAGAGTTATTAACAGTTAAATCGGATGATATGCAAGGTCGTAATGATGCTTTAAATGCAATTGTTAAAGGTAAGCCTATTCCAAGACCTGGAACCCCAGAATCTTTTAAAGTACTAATGAGAGAGCTACAATCATTAGGATTAGATATAGCTGCTCATAAGCTTGAACTACTAGAAGATGGAGAAAAATATGGTGTTGAAGTTGATTTAATGTCTAATGATCAACATGATTTGTTTATTTCGAGTGCAGAGATAAATACTAATAATAATAATTCCAAAAGTACTTTTGTATATGAAGAACAAGATCTAGTAAATGATTTTGATATTAGTTCTGATAAATAGTATGATAATATTTTACTTCTTACAACTTGTTATAAACTTACATGTCTAAATTTGAACAATATTTTGATTATGTTAAAATAAGCTTAGCATCGCCAAGTAAAATACGTTCTTGGGGTGAAAGAACTTTACCTAACGGCCAGATTGTAGGAGAAGTTACTAAGCCTGAAACCATAAATTATAGGACTCTTAAACCTGAAATGGATGGTCTATTTTGTGAAAGAATCTTTGGACCTGTTAAAGATTGGGAATGCCATTGTGGTAAATATAAGCGTTTCCGCTATAAAGGTATAGTATGTGAAAGATGCGGTGTAGAAGTTACAGAATCAAAAGTTAGGCGTCATCGAATGGCTTATATAGAGTTAGCGGCTCCTGTTACGCATGTATGGTATTTAAAAGGCAGCACTAGCTATATTGCTTTAGCTTTAGATTTTACAGTTAAAGAGCTAGAGAAAATTATATATTTCCATTCTTATGTTATCACTAATCCTGGGAGCTATGATGCACTAATATATAAACAATTATTAGAAGGATATGAATGGAGGGCATTAGAAGATAAATTGTATCCCCAATCTTCCACACTTTTTGGTGTCGAGGTAAGTATTGGGGCTGAAGCTATACAGAAACTATTAGAGGATTTAGATATAATAGCTACATCTAAAATACTTAGAGAAGAAGCATTATCTCCCCCCAAAAACCCGAAAAGCTCATCACCAAAATTTAATAAAAAAATGAAAAGGCTACGCTTACTGGATCATTTTGCTGCTACTGGAGCTAATCCATCATGGATGGTTTTTTCTGTAATACCAGTTATACCACCAGATTTACGTCCTATGGTGCAACTGGATGGTGGAAGATTTGCAACAGCAGATCTAAATGAATTTTATCGTCGTATTATAAATAGAAACAATAGGTTGTCTAGATTAAAATCTATATTGGCTCCAGAAATTATTATCCGTAATGAAAAAAGGATGCTTCAAGAAGCTGTTGATGCTCTTATGGATAACGGTAGACGAGGTAGAACTGTAGTCGGTGCTAATAACCGACCTTTAAAGTCCTTATCTGACATTATCGAAGGAAAGCAAGGACGTTTTCGTCAAAACTTACTAGGTAAAAGAGTAGACTATTCAGGTCGATCCGTTATCGTCGTTGGGCCAAATTTAAAATTACACCAATGTGGTTTGCCACGTGAAATGGCCCTTGAATTATTCCAACCATTTGTAATTCATCGCTTAATATTACAAGGATTAGTGAATAATATCAAAGCAGCAAAAAAGTTAATTCAAAAAAATGAAAAATCTGTTTGGAGTGTTTTAGAGGAAGTCATACATGGACATCCAGTCCTCTTGAACAGAGCACCTACATTACACCGTCTAGGTATTCAAGCTTTTGAACCAATTTTAGTTGAAGGTAGGGCTATTAAACTACATCCACTTGTTTGCCCTGCCTTTAATGCTGATTTTGATGGTGATCAGATGGCTGTTCATATACCATTATCATTAGAAGCTCAATCAGAAGCACGATTATTAATGCTTGCACCAAATAATTTTCTATCTCCTGCGACAGGTCAGCCTATTCTAATGCCTAGCCAAGATATGGTCTTAGGTTGTTACTATCTTACAGCTAATAATCCTGCTAGCCAAAAAGGTGCAGGGCAGTATTTTTCTAATTTAGAAGATATACTTTTAGCATATCAACAAAATGTAATAGATTTACATGCTTACGTATGGGTCAGATTTGATGGAGAAGTAAATGGTACTTATCCAGATACTCTTCTTTCTATAAAAGAAGAACCTAATGGATATATTACTAAGTTTCTACCAGATAAAATCCTAAAAGAAGATTCTAAAGGCTATTGTATAGTTCAATATATACGCACTACACCTGGACGTATATTATTTAATAAAGTTATTCAAGAATCACTAGTTTACTAATATAATATCTTAAGATATTTTGTATTCATATATATAGGAGCAATAGATTATGTCTGATAGAAATAGTAAAGATTTATTTCAGCCTAATTTTGCGAATAAAGTAATTGATAAATCTCAATTAAAAGAATTAATCATATGGGCATTTCGCAATTATGGCCTAGCTAGAGCAGCTAATATGGCAGACAGATTAAAAGATTTAGGTTTTTATTATGCTACTAAAGCTGGTATTTCACTTAGTCTTGAAGATCTTAGAATTCCTCCAGCAAAGAAAGAATTGTTGAAAATAACAATGAATTCTATTAATGCAACAGATAAAAAGTATTACCGTGGAGAAATTACTGCAGTAGAACGCTTTCAAAAAGTTATAGATACATGGAATAATGCAAGTGAAACATTAAAAAAAGAAGTTATTACTTACTTTAGGGAAACAGATCCCTTAAATTCTATATATATAATGGCATTTTCTGGTGCCCGAGGTAATATTTCTCAAGTGCGTCAACTGGTAGGCATGAGAGGTTTAATGTCTGATCCACAAGGACAGATTATTGATTTGCCTATATCTAGTAACTTTCGGGAAGGTTTAACGGTTACAGACTATTTTATTTCATCTTATGGTGCCAGAAAAGGCTTAGTGGATACAGCTTTACGTACAGCAGATTCGGGTTATTTGACACGCAGATTAGTAGATGTGTCGCAAGATGTGATTATTAGAGAAACAGATTGTAAGACCAATCGTGGTATTTTATTAGAAGAAATGTTTGAAAACCAAACATCTCTAATTTCTTTAGAGCAAGCAATACTAGGAAGAATTTTAGCTGATAACTTATATGATCCAATTACTAAGCAAACAATTGCTAAAGCTAATCAAGAAATTAGTCCATTATTGGCCACAAAAATTTTAACTACTAATATTAGTAAAATCTTAGTGAGATCACCTATTACTTGTAATTCAATTGGTTCAGTCTGTCAGCTATGTTACGGATGGAATCTTGCACATGGTAGATTAGTTGATATTGGAGAAGCTGTAGGTATTATAGCAGCTCAGTCTATTGGAGAGCCTGGAACACAACTTACGATGAGAACTTTTCATACTGGAGGTGTATTTACTGGAGAGTTAGCCCAACGAATATATGCTGTTGAAGCAGGCATATTAAAATATCCTCTTCCTAGTTATCTAAGTCGAATAAGAACACGACATGGTGAAGAAGCATTTGTTGTAGAAAAAAAGTGTCAACTCAAACTACATAAAACAGATAATACTGTTGAAATAATCGACTTAGGTAAGGGAACAACCTTATTGCACAACGATAATGTTGCAGTGAAGAAAGGCCAAGTCATTGGTGAATATCCATTAAGTAATCGTTTAGCAACCGAAAGAGGGCAAAAATCCATATTAGCTGATTTTTCTGGCAAAGTTCAATTTACGAATTTAACTATTGAAGAAATTCAAAATAAACAGCATACCATAAGGATAGCTCAAAAAGAAGGCCTAGTTTGGATATTGTCAGGTAAAACTTATAGAATTCCTGACAATGCTGAAATAGTAGTTAATAGACAAAGCATAATTGATAATGGTACAGTTCTAGCTCAAATTAATGTTGTCAACAAATATCCGGGTTACATACGTCTTGTACCACAAAGCTTAAATAACAATTTAGCTTCTATTAATCATGATATTAATATTGTTACAGCTTCTAAAATATTATTGACATCAATAGTTTATACAGATACTACAATAGTTAACAGTCCATATATACTGGAAACTCAAAATCAAGAAAAATTTTCTTTACTAATTAAACCGAATCAAATTGTTATTAATCAGCAAATTATAGGTGAGCTAATATCAAATACTTATTCTACTAAAACTGGTGGTATAGTGAAGTATTTAGATTTGCCAGTTTCTAGAAAGAAAACAGGTG
>BCQL01000006.1_pt1 | contig 21789 bp, 20 predicted proteins | sample 1008151 | NCBI WGS metagenome assembly BCQL01 (sample SAMD00035459, study PRJDB4067) | museum specimen metagenome | biome: marine biome; feature: sea shore; material: organic material | host: Otohimella japonica | place: Japan:Kanagawa | collected 1927
ATACCGTCACGCCAGATCCCACGCTTTCGATCGGTGGCCAGGCTATGCCGCAAAGATGATCGCCTAACTCGACCAAGAAGGCTTTTCTCAGCCCGCTAATAACAACTTGGCAATGCCGGTCTTTGTGCTTGTACCTATCCCAAATTAAGTCCAGCCTGCGTTCAACCTAAGGCCAAACAATGTCGATATCCGTCGAAACTTTCTTTCTTGACCCTTCAGCCGAAGGCACCTTGCAGGCCCGCATCCAACAGATGGTGGCGCAAGGTATTCTCGCGGGTCGCTTCCGTCCCGGCGAACGGCTGCCATCCTCGCGCAAGATGGCGCTGCATCTGGGCGTCAGCCGGATCACTGTCACGCTCGCCTATACCGAATTGGTCGCTGATGATTATCTGACATCGCGCGGGCGCTCCGGCTACTTCGTCTCGGACAACGCACCGGAGCCACCCGTCTTTCCGGCCCAGCGTTTCAACGCGGGGACTGTCGACTGGACGCGCGCAATAGGGCAGCGGTTTACGCCAGGCCTAAGCCTCGATAAACCTGCCGACTGGGCCGACTATCGCTATCCCTTCATTTACGGGCAGGCAGACCGCACGCTGTTTGACAGCGCAAACTGGCGGCTTTGCGCATTGCGTGCCCTGGGCATGCGCGATTTTGGCGCGCTCACGTCAGACTACTTCGATGGGGATGACCCGCAATTGGTCGACTTCATCGCACGCCAAACCCTGCCCCGGCGTGGTATCCTTGCCAATGCCGACGAGATCCTGATCACCATGGGCGCACAAAACGCGCTTTGGCTCTCCGCGCAAGTCCTGCTCAACAGTCGCAGGCGGGCAGCAATCGAAGATCCCTGCTATCCCGCCCTGCGCACGATCCTCACCCAATCACGTTGCCAACTCAGCGTGGTGCAAGTCGACCGCGACGGTCTGCCGCCGCAAGACCTGCCCGAAAACACCGACGTGGTGTTCACAACGCCCAGCCACCAATGCCCGACAACAGCGACCATGCCGCTGGCGCGGCGCAACGCACTGCTGACCAAGGCCGAGGCCGAGGATTTTGTCATCGTCGAAGACGACTACGAGTTCGAGATGTCGTTTCTGAAGTCTCCGTCACCCTCGCTCAAGTCGCTCGACCAGAACGGACGGGTGATCTATGTGGGCTCCTTCTCCAAATCACTCTTCCCCGGTCTGCGGCTGGGCTATCTTGTCGGACCCGCACCCTTCATCCGCGAGGCACGTGCGCTTCGGGCCATGGTGCTGCGTCACGCGCCGGGTCATATCCAGCGCACGGTCAGCTACTACCTGTCCTTGGGGCACTATGACGCGCTCGTCCGGCGGATGAGTAAAACCTATCACGAACGCTGGCAGGTCATGGACAACGCCCTGAACGATCACGGGCTGACCATTGCAGGCCAAGGCACCTGTGGCGGATCGTCGGTCTGGCTGCGCGCGCCCGGTGGCATTAATGCCACCGCTTTGGCCGAACGTTTGCGGGCCGAAGATGTGCTTGTGGAACCCGGAGCCCCGTTCTTTTCAAGTGAAAATCCGCCACGCGAGTACCTGCGTTTGGCCTATTCTTCGATCCCGTCATCGCGGATCCCGGAAGGCATCAGGCGCATTGCGGACGTCATCGAATATGGATAATTATTGAGACAATAAGTATCAATTTTTTATGTTTTGGAGATAAGAACGACACCCAACTGGACCTAACGCTACTACATGACAAACCATAGTGTCTGGTCAGAAAAAAACAGGGAATCTGCACCCTGTCTTTTACCGATTTCAAGGGAAGGACCCACCGTAATGAAGATGACAACCGAAGAAGCCTTCGTCAAAACGCTGCAAGCGCACGGCATCCGCCATGCCTTCGGGATCATCGGCTCTGCCATGATGCCGATCTCCGACATCTTCCCCAAGGCGGGCATTACCTTTTGGGACTGCGCACATGAAATGACCGCTGGCATGATGGCCGATGGCTATACCCGCGCCACTGGCGAGATGTCGATGATGATCGCGCAGAACGGACCGGGCATCACCAACTTCGTGACCTCCGTGAAAACCGCTTATTGGAACCACACGCCGTGCCTGTTGGTGACACCTCAGGCGGCCAACAAGACCATCGGTCAGGGCGGTTTTCAGGAAATGGAGCAGATGAACCTGTTCGCCGATTGTGTGGCCTATCAAGAAGAGGTCCGCGACCCAACACGTATCTGCGAAGTGCTGGCGCGCGTGATTGCCAAGGCCAAGCGCCTCTCTGGTCCTGCCCAGATCAACATCCCACGCGATTTCTGGACGCAAGTGGTCAATATCGAACTGCCAGACCCGATTGAATTCGAAGTCTCGCCCGGTGGATCCACCTCAATCTCCAAAGCGGCTGAAATGCTGTCCACTGCCAAGTTCCCTGTCATCCTGAACGGTGCCGGTGTGGTGCTGGCCGAAGGCGGCATCGAAGCATCGCGCGTGCTGGCCGAAAGACTGGATGCGCCGGTGTGCGTGGGCTACCAGCACAATGACGCCTTCCCTGGCAACCACCCGCTCTTTGCGGGGCCCTTGGGTTACAACGGGTCCAAGGCGGGGATGGAACTGATCAGCAAGGCAGATGTGGTACTGGCGCTGGGCACACGCCTGAACCCATTCTCGACCCTGCCCGGCTATGGCATCAATTATTGGCCCACGGATGCCAAGATCATTCAGGTTGATATAAACCCTGACCGCATTGGCCTGACCAAGAAGGTCACCGTCGGCATCGTGGGTGACGCGGCCAAAGTGGCCGACGGAATCACCGCACAGCTTGCAGATGATGCAGGCGATGCAGATCGGGCAGAGCGCAAGAACACGATCGCACAAACCAAGTCCGCCTGGGCACAGGAACTGACATCACTCGATCACGAGCAGGACGACCCGGGCACCACATGGAATGAGCGTGCACGCGCTGCACGACCTGATTGGATGTCCCCGCGTCAGGCCTGGCGCGCAATCCAATCGGCCATGCCAGAGGATGCGATCATCTCGTCCGACATCGGCAACAACTGCGCCATTGGCAATGCCTACCCAAGCTTCCCAACGGGGCGCAAATATCTGGCACCGGGCCTTTTTGGCCCATGTGGATACGGTCTGCCATCGATCATCGGGGCAAAAATTGGCCAACGGGATGTACCTGTGATCGGTTTCGCCGGTGACGGTGCCTTCGGCATCTCTGTCAACGAACTGACAGCGATCGGGCGTGATGAATGGCCCGCGATCACGCAGATCGTATTCCGCAATTACCAGTGGGGCGCTGAAAAACGCAACTCTACCCTGTGGTTCAACGATAATTTCGTTGGCACAGAGCTGGACATGAAAGTATCCTATTCGGGTATCGCAAACGCTTGTGGCCTGAAGGGCGTCCAGGTCAAGACGATGGACGAGCTGACTGCCGCCTTGAACGAAGCAATCAAGGATCAGATGGAAAACAACACAACCACCTTGATCGAAGTCATCCTCAACCAAGAACTGGGCGAACCGTTCCGCCGTGACGCCATGAAGAAACCTGTCGAAGTTGCAGGTATCTCTGCATCCGACATGGTCGCTGAGTAGGCTTGCCGTTCGACTTAGGACCTGGAACGATGGCGGCCCTTGCAATTGCTGTGCTGGGGGCCGCATTCGTCCGGGGCTATTCGGGTTTTGGGTTCTCTGCGATCTTCATCGCCTTTGCGGCCCTGCTGACAAACCCGCTCCCTTTGATCCCGGTGGTCTTTGCATGCGAAATGTTGATGACAGTCTTTCAGGCGCGCGGGATACGCGACCATGTGGACTGGCGCCGCGTTTTGTACATGCTGTCCGGGGCCGCTGTCGCACTGCCTTTTTCAGTTTCTGTTATGTTTGCCTTGGGCGAAGACATCGTCAGACTGGTGATTTCGGCAATCATCGCGGTGCTGTCACTGCTCCTGCTTTCAGGCTGGACCTTCCAGAGGCGGATCAACGCCGCAAGCCACGGTGCCGTCGGGGTCGCGTCAGGCATATGCAACAGCGCAGGCATCGGCGGATTGCCGGTCGCGGCCTTCATGTCCGCCCAACCGATGCAAGCGCAAATCTTTCGCGCGACGATGATCGTCTACCTTGCCAGCCTCGATTTGATCACCTTGCCGCTTTTCTGGGCAGGCGGATGGATCACCTGGGACACGGCCCTTGGCGTGGTGCTGGCGGTTCCTTTGCTGGGATTGGGCGTTTGGCTGGGCGGGCGCCAGTTTCTTGCGGCTTCGCCTTCGACATTCCGGCGTTTTGCAGTGATGTTGCTTTTGGCACTCTCAATGCTGGGATTGCTCCGTGCTTTGATAAGGATTTGACATGACATCGCCCTTTCTGGCCGCGCGCGCAGCCGTGGCCCCGCAAGACCTGATTGCCCGCGCGCAACGTTTTGGCGCACCACGCGTCGCCATTGCGCGGGCAGGGTCACCCCTGCCGATGGAAGCCGCCGAAGACGCCACCAAGGCTGGCATCATGACGCCGGTCTTCGTGGGCGAGGCTGATATGATCAGGGCAGAGGCGGAAAAGCTGGCCTGGGACATTTCGGGCTATGCCCTGCATGACACGAGCAGCGAAGAAGAGGCAGGGCGCACCGCTGCGGCACTGTGCGGTATGGGTGAGGCCGATGTGCTCATGAAAGGCCAGCTGCATACCGACGTCTTTATGAAGTCTGCGGTCAATCGCGACGCGGGCCTGCGCACCGGTCAGCGCTTTGTCCATATCTTCCACATCTCCCATCCTGACGGCGGCAAGCCCCTACTGATCTCGGATGCTGCCGTGAACGTCGCGCCTGATTTGGAAACGCGGCAATCTTCCATCATTGAGGTGAAAAAACTGCTCAACAAACTGGGCAACGACCGCCCCAGAATTGCAATTCTGTCCGCGACCGAAAGTGTGATCCCGGCTGTACCTAGTTCGATCGATGCGCGCGCGCTTGCCGATTGGGCAAAGGACACTGTGGAGGACATCGATGTGTCCGGCCCGCTGGCCTTTGACCTGATCATGTCGCCGCAAGCCGTCGCAACCAAGAAATTGACCGCCGACCCAGTGGCAGGGCAGGCAGATGCGATCATCGTGCCCGACATCGTTTCGGGCAATGCGCTCTTTAAGGCGTTCGTTTATCTGACGGGGGGCTGCGCGGCAGGCGTGGTCACCGGGGCCAAAGTGCCCATCCTGCTGACTTCCCGTGCTGACCCGCCAGCCGCGCGCATCGCATCAGCCGCCTTGGCCGCCATCAGCTGCGGTTTGCCAAAATGATCTTGGTTCTCAACGCAGGGTCATCCTCGTTGAAAATCGAGGTGTTCGATGAAACGCTTGTCTCCATCATCTCGGGCCGCGTGACCAACCTGGGCACGGCAGGGCAGCTGAAACTGGGCGGCCGCGAAAAGGATGTTCAAACGCGGGACCATGCGCATGCGCTGCAGTTGATGCTCGGCGCGTTGGCCGACGCGGGCTACCCGCCCGCGCGATATAGCGCCGCAGCACATCGAGTGGTGCATGGGGGTGCGGTACTGACCGCACCGGCGCGCGCGCGCGCGCCGGTGATTGCGACCATCGAAAGCGTCGTCCCCCTCGCCCCCCTGCACAATCCCAATAACCTGGCTGGCATCTACGCTTTGCAAACACTTGCACCCGACCTGCCCCAATACTGCAGCTTCGGAACGGCCTTCCATGCGACCAACCCAGAGGTTGCGACACGCTATGCTATCCCGCAAACCCATCACGACGCCGGGATCCGGCGGTATGGCTTTCATGGGTTGTCATACGCGAATATGGTCGCTGAATTTGCTAATGCACTCCCTGCGCGCCTTTTGGCCTTTCACCTCGGCAACGGGGCCAGCCTTTGCGCCATCCAAGATGGGAAATCCATCGCCACGTCGATGGGCTATTCTCCGCTGTCGGGCCTGACGATGGGCACGCGGTCGGGGGATATTGACGGGGCGGCGGTTCTGCGCATCTCCAAATCACTGGGCGAGGATGAAACCGACCGTATGCTCAACCGCACGTCCGGCCTTCAGGCGCTGGCGGGCGACAACAACATGAAGACGCTGCTGGAACGCGAGGATAACGCGGCAGAGTTCGCTGTTGCGCATTTTTGCTATTGGGCTGCGCGACACGCAGGTTCGGCAATTGTTGCAATGGGCGGTGTCGACGCCGTCGCGTTCACAGGCGGGATCGGCGAAAACGCAGGCACCATTCGCGACCGGATCATGGACCACCTTGCCTGCTTTGGCGATGTGCCAGTACATATCATCGCGGCAGACGAAGAAAAACAAATCGCCCGCGATGCCCTGTCCTTGATGGCAGAGGGGCGCTGAATGTTTGGCACCCTGCTTCACTGGGCAGATCTAACCGGGCAAGAGTTTGCAATACTGACAATCATCGCTTTTGTCGCAGGTCTCGTGCGCGGCTTTTCGGGTTTTGGGCTCTCCGCCGTGGTGATGGCAACGGCAGTGCTGATACTGCCGCCGATTGAACTGATTCCGATGCTGTGGTGGTTGGAATTGGGCGCATCGCTGTTGATGATCAAAGGCGGCTGGGCAGAGGCCGATCGCGGCACGGCCATCGGCTTGGTGATCGGATCAACGGCGGGTTGGCCGATCGGGCTTTCTTTGACACTTAGCCTGCCGGTCGAGACGTCCAAGATGATCGCCCTTTCGGTCATCATCGCGTTGGCCATTGCGCAACTTGGCAAAATCAGGCTGTCGTTTCTGGCCACCAAGCCAGGGCTTTATGGCACTGGTATACTCGCCGGTATCGTCAGTGGTCTTGCCCATGTCGGCGGCATGGTCGTCGCACTTTATGTGCTGGCCAGCGATGCACCGACGCGGCAGATGCGCGGGTCACTCGTTCTGTTCCTCTTCCTCGGTTCGATCACGACAATGGTTATCCTTGTTGCATTTGGTGTCATGGACTTCTCTGGCATCACCCGAGGCCTTGTCTTTGCACTGCCTACCTTGTTTGGTGTGTTTCTGGGACAAAAGCTCTTTACGCCGGCGTTTTCACAATATTATCGCCCCTTTTGCCTGGCGCTGCTGTGCGCACTTGCAGGGGCCGGTCTGCTCCGCACCACGCTTTCTTGAAAGGTCACCCTATGTCACTTGATCAGCCTCAACTGGATACATCGCCCAAGGTCTCGGACGAGGTACGCAAGACGACCTGCTACATGTGCGCGTGCCGCTGTGGAATCAACGTGCATATGAAAGACGGCAAGGTTGCCTATATCGAAGGCAACAAGGATCATCCGGTCAATCAGGGCGTGCTCTGCGCAAAAGGGTCGGCTGGTATCATGCAGCACAATGCGCCGTCGCGCCTGCGCGCGCCACTCAAGCGGGTTGGCGAACGCGGGTCGGGTGAGTTTGAAGAGGTCAGTTGGGATGAGGCGCTGACGCTGGCGACCGAATGGCTGAAGCCTGTCCGCGAGAACCATCCCGAGAAACTGGCGTTCTTCACAGGCCGCGACCAGTCGCAGTCTTTTACCAGCTTCTGGGCGCAGGGGTTCGGCACGCCGAACTATGCAGCCCACGGCGGGTTCTGTTCGGTCAACATGGCCGCCGCTGGCATCTACACGATGGGCGGTGCGTTTTGGGAATTCGGGCAGCCGGACTGGGATCATACCAAGCTCTTCATGCTGTTCGGTGTTGCCGAAGATCACGACAGCAACCCCATCAAGATCGGCATCGGCAAGATCAAGAAACGCGGCGCGCGGATGATCGGGGTAAACCCGATCCGTACCGGCTATAACGCTGTGGCCGATGATTGGGTGGGAATCACGCCGGGCACGGATGGGTTGTTTATCCTGGCGATGGTGCATTGCCTGATGAAGGCGGGTCGCGTCGATCTGGACTATCTGGCGCGTTTCACCAACGCCTCGGTCCTGGTGAATGAAGATCCCAAATCAGAGCAGTTTGGCCTTTTTCTGCGCGACACGGAAGGGCAGCCGCAGGTTATTGACCGACGCACGGGCAAGCTTGCCGCGTGGAACGGCACAGGGGTTGAACCTGATCTTGCCGCCACTTACCGCGCCAAAGGTGTCACTCATCGTCCGGTGTTTCACCAAATGGCCGACCGCTATCTGTCTGACGACTACGCGCCAGAGGCCGTGGCCGATCGCTGCGGCATCCCCGCCCGGCGCATCCGCGCCATCGCCGCAGATCTTGCGCGCGTTGCATTTGACGAAGCTATCGAGTTAGACCGCCCATGGACCGACTTTCGTGGCAAGAAACACGCCCGAATGGTCGGTCGCCCGGTCAGCTTTCATGCCATGCGCGGCATATCGGCCCATTCCAACGGCTTCCAGACCTGCCGCGCGCTGCATATCCTGCAAATCATCCTCGGCTCGGTCGAGGTGCCCGGCGGTATGCGCTTCAAACCGCCCTACCCCAAGCCCGCGACGGCCCATCCCAAACCACACGGCAAGGTCACACCGGGTGCCGCACTCGACGGCCCGCATCTGGGGTATACGCAAGGACCCGAGGATCTGTTGCTCGACACGGACGGCAACCCGGCCCGCATCGACAAGGCCTACACTTGGGAAAACCCCATGTCCGCACACGGCCTGATGCATATGGTCATCTCGAATGCCCACGCGGGCGTACCCTACAAAATCGACACGCTGTTTATGTACATGGCGAACATGTCGTGGAATTCGTCCATGAACGTGTGTGGCGTGACCAAGATGCTGACGGACAAGGATGAAAACGGCGACTATGTGATCCCGCATATCATCTATTCCGATGCTTATTCGTCGGAAATGGTGGCCTATGCCGACCTGATCTTCCCTGATACAACCTATCTGGAACGGCACGACTGTATCTCGCTGCTTGACCGACCGATTTGCGAGGCTGACGGCGTGGCCGACGCGATCCGCTGGCCGGTCGTAGAACCAGACCGCGATGTGCGTGGTTTCCAATCAGTGCTGTGTGAACTGGGTGCGCGTCTGAACCTGCCCGGCTTTGTGAATGAAGATGGCAGCCAGAAATACGCGGACTATGCCGACTATATCACCAATCACATCCGCCGCCCGGGCGTTGGCCCCCTGGCGGGCTTTCGCGGTAATGGCGACGATCACGGGCGGGGTGGGGTCAACCCCAACCAGCTTGACCGCTATATCGACAATGGCGGCTTCTGGATCGAACATGTCCCCGAAAACGCCGCTTACTACAAACCCTTCAGCATGGAATACCAAGACTGGGCCGTGAAAATGGGCTTCTATGACGCGGTCCAACCCTACATCTTCCAACTCTATGTCGAACCGCTGCGCAAGTTTCAGGCTGCCGCCGAAGGCATCGGCACGCGCCAACCGCCAGAGCATCTGCGCGAACGACTGAAACTGACGATGGACCCGCTGCCAATCTGGTACGGGCCGCTGGAGGATGACGAGGTTGATCTTGATGAATACCCGATCCACGCCCTGACCCAGCGCCCTATGGCGATGTATCATTCATGGGGGACGCAAAACGCATGGCTGCGGCAGATCCACGGGCATAACCCGCTCTATGTGCCAACCAAGATTTGGGAGGCGAACGGGTTCACGGAGGGCGACTGGGCAAAGGTTTCATCCGTGCATGGGTCCATCGTGGTGCCTGTCGCACATCAGGCTTCGCTGAACGCCAACACCGTCTGGACCTGGAACGCCATCGGCAAACGCAAGGGCGCATGGGCGCTCGACGAAAGGGCGACAGAGGCCACCAAGGGCTTCCTGCTCAACCATCTGATCCATGAGCTGTTACCGCCCAAGGGCGACGGGCTGCGTTGGGCGAACTCGGACCCGATCACGGGACAGGCGGCCTGGTTCGATCTGCGCGTGAAGATCGAAAAGTCGGCGGTACCAAACGAGGCAAAGCCAGCCATGCCCCCCATCAAATCGCCCGTGCCCAAGGGCCCAAGCGAACTGGACTGGAGCGTCGGCAAATGAGTATTGAGACATATTTGATCTACCTTGGCACAGTTCTTTTGTTCTTCGTCCACCCTCCGGGACCCAGCCAGCTGTTGTTCATCGGCGGGTCCATGCAGCATGGGCTGAAACGGGCGATGCCGATCATGGCCGGTGACCTGAGCGCCAATGCAATCCAGATTGTGATTGCGGGATTTGGTCTTGCCAGCGTCATCGCCCTGTCCGCCAATGCCTTCACCGCGATCAAGTGGGCCGGCGTAGCCTATCTGATCTGGATGGGCGTGCGCATGATCCGTGACGCGACAAAGGTGGCTGGGGCAAAGCCTACGCCATCCGGCCACGCGTTGTTCAGGCGCGGATTCATGACGTCGGCAGCCAATCCTTATGCAGTGGTTTTCTTTGCGGCACTCTTCCCGCAGTTCATCGACACAAGCCTGCCGGTCGCATCACAAGTCGCGATCCTTGGCATCACCTATCTGGTGATCGATGGCGCGATCCTTCTGGCCATGGGGGCGTTCGCAACACGACTGGTTGCTGCGCTGGGTTCCACATTCGAAAAATGGCTCAGCATCCTGTCGGGTGTCGGTCTAATCGCTGCGGCCATTGCCATCGCGACCCGTGGTGACACGGAGCCTGCGAAATGAACACCAAACGCACGCTTTTGCTGATCGCAGCCTTTATCACCCTGACGCTGGGCAGTTTCATCTGGTTCATCGCCACTTGGAACGCCAACAAAGAACAATCTATCCGCCTTGCGCCAACCATCGAAAGAGCCATTGGATGACTCAACTTCCCCCACACTCCGCCAAGAAGCTTGGGTTGGTTATTGATCTGGACACCTGCGTGGGATGTCACGCCTGCGTGGTGTCGTGCAAAGGCTGGAACACCGAAAACTATGGGGCACCTCTGTCGGACCAACAGGCCTACGGCGCTAACCCGTCAGGCACGTTTCTGAACCGCGTGCACTCTTATGAGGTCCAACCGGATCAGGGTGAGGCACAACTGATCCACTTCCCCAAATCCTGCCTGCATTGTGAAGACGCACCTTGCGTCACTGTCTGTCCCACGGGGGCCAGCTACAAACGCACCGAAGACGGGATCGTTCTGGTCAACGAAAGCGACTGTATCGGCTGCGGCTTGTGCGCATGGGCCTGCCCTTATGGCGCACGGGAACTGGACGCCAAAGAAGGGGTGATGAAGAAATGCACCCTTTGCGTCGACCGTATCTACAACGAAAACCTGCCGCAGGAAGACCGCCAACCGGCCTGCGTACGGACCTGTCCCGCAGGCGCACGGCACTTTGGTGATCTGGGCGACGAAAACAGCGACATCTCCAAACTGGTGACCGAACGCGGCGGGTTTGATCTGATGCCGGAACAAGGCACCAAACCGGTCAACAAATACCTGCCACCGCGACCCAAAGACGAAATGCCAGAGTTTGACGTGCTGGCACCCTACCTTGAGCCTGTCGCCAGCGATGGCAAAGGCTTTGTGGGATGGCTCGACAAAGCCCTTTCTGCACTGCCTGGAGGAACCAAATAATGCATCCCGCAAGTTCAGTCATCCTTTTCAATACGTTCTCTGGCCTTGGGTTTGGCCTGCTATTCTGGCTTGGCCTTGGCGCCTTGGTTCCGACCGGGACGGGCGCCTTTATCTGGTTCGCAATCGCTTACATCCTCGCCGTCGGTGGCCTGATTGCGTCCACCTTCCACCTTGGCCACCCTGAGCGCGCGATCAAAGCGTTCAGCCAATGGAAAACAAGTTGGTTGAGTCGCGAAGGCGTTTGTGCGGTTTTTACGCTTATCGTCATGGCCATCTACGGGGCCGGGCTGGTGTTTGCGGGCACGCGACTTGGCCTGATCGGGTTCGTGGGGGGAATTGCGTCGCTTGGCGTCGTCTTCACCACTTCGATGATCTACGCGCAAATGAAAACTGTGCCGCGTTGGCGGCATTGGACAACGCCAGCGATGTATCTGACGCTCTCAATCAGCGGCGGCGCGCTACTGTCGGGGCAGGTCAAGATCGCAGCGGTTTTGTTGATTGCTGGAGGTCTCTTGCAGATGTTTACCTGGGGCAACGGTGACACGCGGTTCAAGGCATCAGGCACCGATATGGCAACAGCCACAGGACTTGGTCACATCGGTAAGGTGCGCGCGTTTGAACCGCCCCATACCGGGACCAACTATCTGATGCGCGAATTCATCCACCAGGTTGGACGCAAACACGCAGATCGCTTGCGAATCATCACGATAGGCTTGACCTTCGTGCTACCTGTCATCCTTCTCCTGCTGCCGTTCAGCCATGTGTTTGCGGCACTTGCGGTGCTGAGCCATATCGCGGGCGTGCTTACGCTGCGCTGGTTGTTCTTTGCGCAGGCCGAGCATGTGGTCGGGCTCTACTACGGAAAGCGCTAAAGCGTTTCGACTTAAGCTTGAAACATTTATTTGCTGCCTCTCCCTTCGGTCGAACGCGAAAAGTGATCCATGATGTCACAATGTAAAGTCGAAACGCTATAGTTGCGGGGTGCCAAAATCTTCAAACGATTTTGAACCCGAATTTTTGGAAATTCTAGCGCCTGCCGCTAGCTGCGAATGCGCTGCTCTGTCTCTGCATCAAACAAAAAGATGCGATGTGGCTCGATGCTGATACCAACCGTCGCGCCCTCTGCTGTCCGTTCATCGCCACGCTCTTCCACGACAATACGTTCGCCTGTCGCGCTGGTCAGATAGGAGAATGATACACCGCCAAGGCTTTCTGTCAGTTCAACCGTGTGGGTATCGCCAGCCGTATCGATTGTGATATGTTCTGGCCGTGCGCCTACGCTGAGCGCCTTGCCCTCGTAAGCTGCGTTGATCATGTGATCGAACGTCTTTCCAAGGCCTGGCGCTTCGACAGCCCCGCCCTTGGTTGAACCGTTCACAAAGTTCATGGCTGGCGAGCCAATGAATCCCGCTACGAATTTGTTGTCGGGGTCGCGATAAAGATCCATTGGCGCACCAACCTGTTCGATCCGGCCAAGACGCAAGACTACGATTTTGTCAGCCAGCGTCATCGCTTCGACCTGATCGTGGGTCACATAGATCATCGTCGCCCCGATTTCCTTGTGCAGGCGGGCAATTTCAACGCGCATTTCAACGCGCAATTCGGCATCAAGGTTTGACAGAGGTTCGTCGAACAGAAACACTTCCGGTCCGCGCACAATCGCACGACCGATCGATACACGCTGGCGCTGCCCGCCCGACAAGGCAGCAGGTTTGCGATCAAGATAGGGTTCCAACTTGAGAATGCGGGTCGCCTCGGCCACCTTCTTGTCAATCTCCGGCTTGGCATGGCCGTTCATCTTTAGGCCGAACCCCATGTTGTCCTTCACCGTCATATGCGGGTAAAGCGCGTAGGTCTGGAACACCATCGCCACACCCCGCTCTGACGGGTCCATGCGGGTCACGTCGCGGGTGCCGATCTGCATTGCCCCTTCTGTCGTTTCTTCCAGGCCGGCCACCATGCGCAGCAAGGTGGATTTACCGCAGCCCGAGGGACCGACAAAGACGCAGAACTCGCCGTCTTCAATCTGCAGATCAACACCATGGATGACCTGGACATCGCCGTAGCGCTTGATGACTTTGTTCAGCGTAACACCTGACATGGCCTAAATCCTTGTTGCTTCATTTGTATCATAGTCAGGAAAGCTCCAGTTCTGGGCATCCTGCGTAATCTTCTGTGCCGTATCCTGCAGCACCGGTACGTGAGCCTCCAGACCCGCAAGATTGGTGCGGCTAGTGGTACTGGTCACCGACAGGGCGCCCAGCACACGCCCGCTCTCGCTCAATATTGGCATGGCCACACAAATAATGCCGGGCTCATGTTCTTCGCGGTCAAAGCCATAGCCGTTTTGGCGAATGTCGCTCAGCTCGGCATAAAGCGTATCCGCGCTGTCCAAAGTGTGTTCGGTAAAGATATGGAACGACTGTTGTTCGATCACCGCCTTTGCCGTAGGATCATCAAGGAACGCCAGCATAACCTTGCCAACGCCCGTACAATAGGCCGGACCGACCTTGCCCGCCTGACTGTACATCGGCACAGGTTTGCCAGCATTGCGCTTGTCAATGTAAAGTACCTGTGCGTTGTCCAACTGCGCCAGATGTACGGTCTCTCCCACAGCCTTGCTCAGCGCATCGACATGCGGGAGCGCGACCGACGCAAGGGTGGATTGATCCCATGCGGCGTGGGCAAGCCGCACAAGGCGCACACCGGGGCTGTATGTCTGCCGTTCCGGATCATAGGCAAGCATCTGCTGATTGGTCAGGGTTTGGACGAAACGATAAAGCGTTGGCTTGGGAAAGTCAGACACCGCAAGGATTTCGCTAAAGCGTACGGGCCTGCCAAAGCTGGCGACCTGATCAAGCACCTCAAGCGCTTTGCCGACTGTGCCGTCACCGGTCACGCGTCCCATTATTCCTCCCTTGTCCCTATTGCTGTCTTTTACGCCGATCTCCTCATCGGTGCAGCCTAGGACTGTTGACAAGGCTAGCCGAGTCGCGGTTTAGTATCAATATCCAAAACTAAGTTTCAAATAATGAAACCGAGTTCATACTATGGAAGCACCTAGGGAGGACACTATGCATTCCATTCTTAAGACGTCGCTCACGGCGCTGGTTGCTGCTGGCATATCGGCATCATCCGCAATCGCTGACGGGCATGCGCTCTCGGGCGATCTTGTCATTTTCTCCGACATGTCCAACCCAGCACCCCGCGCTGTGATGGAAGGCATGGTCGAACGTTTCGGCGAGATGCACCCGGACCTGAACATCGAGCTGACAGTGATCGACCGGGAAGCCTACAAGACACAAATCCGCAACTTCCTGACAGCCAACGCACCTGACGTGGCAAACTGGTATGCGGCAAACCGCATGCTGCCTTATGTTGAGGCGGGCCTGTTTGAAGACGTCTCTGACATCTGGGAAGGTCAGCTGAGCGAAGATCTTGCATCGACCAAAGGTGCGATGACCATCGACGGTGCGCAGTACGGCGTACCCTACACCTACTACCAGTGGGGGGTCTACTACCGCAAAGACATCTTTGAAGAGTATGGCCTGACCGAGCCCACCACGTGGGAAGAAGAACTGGCAAATTGCCAGACACTGCTGGACAACGGCGTCAAGTGCTACACTATCGGTACCAAGTTCCTATGGACCGCTGGCGGCTGGTTTGACTATCTCAACATGCGCACCAACGGCTATGACTTCCACGCTGCGCTGACCAACGGCGAAGAAAGCTGGACCTCGGATGAGGTGCGCGCAACATTCGCAAACTGGCAGCAGCTGATCGACATGGGCGCGTTCATCGACGACCACCAGACCTACAGCTGGCAAGAAGCCTTGCCGTTCATGGCAAACGGTGACGCAGCCGCCTACTTGATGGGCAACTTTGCGGTCGCACCTTTGCGTAAAGCGGGTCTTGATGATGACAAGCTGGATTTCTACCAGTTCGTCGAAATCACACCAGGCATTGCAAAGGGTGAGGACGCACCAACCGATACGTTCCACATCCCGTCAAACGCCACCAACAAGGACGCTGCACGTGCGTTTCTGAAGTTTGTTGTATCAGCCGATAACCAGACGCTGATTAACAACGGCGAGAACCTTGGCCAGTTGCCTGTGAACGCAAACTCCTCTGTCGATGATGACAAGTTTCTGAAGGAGGGCTTCCAGATGCTGTCAAACGACGCACCGGGTGGCATTGCGCAGTTCTTTGATCGTGACGCACCTGCTGAAATGGCCGCCATTGCCATGGAAGGTTTCCAGGAATTCATGGTGTTCCCCGACAACCTGGAGGACATCCTGGAGCGTCTGGAAGAAGCACGCGAAGATATCTACTGATACCGAAAAGTAGGGTGCGCATCTCAATGCGCACCCTACCCCCCTCGCCCATCTGCAAGCGCCCGCAATGACGCTTTCACATGCGCCCAAAGGGAATGAGGAAACACTTATGTCCATCTCTTCCGACAGCTCTGCCCCGGCCACGCGCGGCTGGTACAAGCGCAACGAAATCGCGATTACACCCTGGCTGTTTCTGGCGCCGGGTGTGTTGTTCTTCTTTTTTTACGTCATCGCCCCAATCTATCAGAGCTTCAGCCTCTCGCTTTACGACTGGAACGGTCTTGGCAATGTGGAAACCAACGGCACCTACATCGGGATGGAGAACTATAACAAGCTCTTCGGTCTGAATGGTGAACGGGCGGACCGAAATTTCCAGATCTCGCTCTGGAATAACCTCAAGTGGCTAGTGCTTTATCTGCTGGCGATCCCGGCAGGGCTTTTTATCGCGCTGTTCCTCAACCAGACGGTAAGCGGCATCCGCATTTACAAGTCGCTGTTTTTCTTCCCCTTCGTAATCAGCCAGGTCGTCGTAGGCCTCGTCTTTTCCTGGTTCTACCTGCCCAATGACGGGCTGTTCAGCATGATGTTGGGCTGGATCGGGCTGGAAATCCGCGGTGGTGTTCTGGGCAACCCGACGGCGGCGACCTATGGCATCATTGCCGCAGGTCTTTGGCCGCAGACGGCCTACTGCATGATCCTTTACCTGACGGGCCTCAACGCGGTTGACCCCGAACAGGTCGAGGCCGCGCGCCTTGATGGGGCCAAGGGACGCAAGATGCTTTGGTATGTCATCATCCCGCAGCTGAAACCCGCGACCTTCATCGCCTTCGTGGTGACCATCATCGGTGCCTTGCGAAGCTTTGATCTGGTATCGATCATGACAGGGGGTGGCCCATTCGGGTCGACCCGCGTGCTGTCTTACTATGTCTTTGAAAAATCACTCAGCGAACGCGGTCTGCAGTACGGATATGCAGCCGCGGTGGCCGTCATCCTGTTCCTGATCATGCTGGTCTTCATCTCTTACTTCCTGTGGTCAATGTACCAAGACGAAAAGGAGGCCCGATGATGCCTGCTGTGCTTCGCCCATCCGTCCCGGGCTTGACCCGGGACCTCTACCCCAACACCAGCAAGAGGTCCCGGGTCAAGCCCGGGACGGGAGGCGTGTAAATGTTCCCGACCCCGATCGAGAAATCATTGCGCTCCGTCCAGCTTGGCTATCAAACACTCTTGCCGTTCGCCTTGTTCCTGTGGCTGCTGCCACTCATCGCCGTCATGATCTTCTCGATCAAACCGGACGTTGATTTCACCAACGGCAACTACTGGGGCATCCCATCCTCATTTGAGGCCTTCAACAACTATGGCCGCGTATTCTTTGACAGCGATATGCCCCGGTATCTGCTCAACTCGGTCCTAATCACCGTGCCGACTGTCATCGGGACGGTAGCGCTGGCCTGCATGACCGGGTTTGCGTTGGGCGTATACAAGTTCAAAGGCAACCTGCTGATCTTCTTCATGTTCATCGCAGGCAACTTCGTCCCCTTCCAGATCCTGATGGTGCCAGTGCGTGACCTGACGGTGGACATGGGCCTCTACAATACCAAGACCGGTCTTGTGCTGTTCCATATCGCTTTCCAGACCGGCTTTGCCACGCTTTTCATGCGAAACTTCATCCGGGCCCTCCCCTTTCCACTGATCGAGGCCGCACGCGTTGAAGGTGTGGCCGAATGGCGGATCTTCCTCTACGTTGTGCTGCCGCTGATGAAACCCGCCCTTGCCGCCATGGCCGTGCTGATCTTCACCTTCATCTGGAATGATTATTTCTGGGCGGTCGTGCTGACGCAAGGTCCAGAAAGCCAACCTGTGACCGCTGGTATCACCAGCTTTAATGCCCAGTATCGCGCCGCCTATCACTTGATGAGCGCCGGTTCTATTGTTGCAGCCTTGCCCCCCGTTGCGATGTTCTTTCTGATGCAGAAGCACTTTATCGCCGGTTTGACCCTCGGGGCCGTAAAGTAAGATCACCATGAACAGAACCTATCGCATTGACGATGGCCGCCAGACGCTTGTCCTGGCGGCCCGAAACGACCGGCTGCCAGAGGTCGTCTATTGGGGTGCATGCCTGCCGGAAGGCGAGGACCTCGATACGCTGCACGCTGCAAATGTCATCGACGTCACCGGCGGTATGCTGGACGAAAACCCCGACCTGTCGATTTGCCCCGAAGCGACACGCAGCTTCCCCGGCCAACCCGGCCTGATCGTGCGTGACACTGATGGCACCCCACTGCTGCCCAAGTTCTGTTTTGAAAATGTGGAACAGAACGGCACGTTGGAATTGGCCTATGCCGACAAGGACAATGGGCTGACCCTGACCGTCAGTTTTATCAGCGACCCCGACACGCATATCATCACCTGCCAGACCACATTGGACGCCACCCGCCCCGTGCACCTGCACTGGCTCGCCGCACCTGTACTACCCGGGCCCCAGCAATCGGATGAAATGATCGATGTCTCCGGTCGCTGGTGCGGCGAATTTCAGCTGTCGCGCACGGCCTGGGCACCGGGCATGCGCTACCGCGAAAACCGGACCGGACGCACCGGGCACGAGCATTTCCCAGGCCTGATCGTGCCCTGCCGCGGGGCCACCAATACCGAAGGCGAAGCCTATGCATTTCACTATGGTTGGTCCGGCGGTCACAAAATGATTGCCGAAGAGTTGCAGGACGGGCGACGCCAGATTCAATGGGGCCATGCCGCGCGGATGGAAACCGAAGCCGCGACACAGTTCAAAACCGCACCGCTTTACATCGTCTATTCTGACACGGGTCTCAATGGCTGTGCCGTGTCGTTCCAGCGCCACCTGCGCGACCGCATCGTCACCTGGCCCAAACCAAACGCGCCCCGCCCGGTACACTACAACTGCTGGGAAGCCGTCTACTTTGACCATAAACTCCCCGTTTTGCGAGACATCGCTGACCGCGCTGCTGCCCTCGGCGCAGAGCGGTTCGTGCTCGATGACGGCTGGTTCGGCAACCGCGATGATGACACCCGCAGCCTGTCTGACTGGACCGTTGACCCGCGCAAGTACCCCGACGGGCTCACCCCGCTGATCAAACATGTGCACGGGCTCGGCATGACCTTCGGCATCTGGTTCGAACCTGAAATGATCAATGAGGACAGCGACATCCATCGGGCCAACCCCCATTGGGCATTGGGCAGCGAAGACCAAACGCTGGGGCGGCAGCAAAAGGCGCTCAATATGTCGCTGAAAGAGGTGCGCGACTTCCTTTATGACCGGATGTCGGCAATCCTGCGCGATAATGACATCGACTACATCAAATGGGACCACAACCGTGTGCTGCCCATGCCTGATGCGGCGCAAACGCGCGGGTCGTACCGTTTGATCGACCGGCTGCGCGCGGATTTCCCCAATGTCGAGATTGAAAGCTGCGCATCAGGTGGCGGGCGCATCGACTTTGGCATTCTGGAAAGGACGCAAAGGATCTGGTTATCTGACAGCAACGATGCACTGGAACGCTTGCGCATCCAGCATGATGCCGCACTTTTCCTGCCACTGTCCGTCACTGGCAGCCACGTCGGCCCGCGCCACTGCCACACATCCGGGCGCACGCTTGATATCTCTTTCCGCGCATGGGTCGCCGCCCAGCGCCATATGGGGTTTGAGATGGACCCACGCGAGTTGGACGACACCGAAACAGCCGTGTTGACCGAGGTCACAAGCTGGTGGAAACACAACCGGGACTGGCTGCAAACGGCAGATATCCTGCGGCTCGACAGCGCCGATCAGGCCGTGTTGGCCGAACAGCAACTGGCGCGCAACAAGGACCGTTTTGTCGTATTCGCAGGCAAGGCTGCGACGAGTGCGCAGATCGCGCCGCGCCCGTTGCGACTGACGGGTCTCGACCCGCAAGCGACCTACCGGATTGCCCTCACCAACCGTAACACACTGCACCGCCTGTCACGCGGCACCACCGCGCTGAAAACCGATGACCTCGAACTCTCTGGCGCCTATCTGATGCGTCACGGTGTCATCCTGCCATGGTCTTTCCCCGAACGGATGTGGGTGCTGGAAGGAACCCGGTTATGAGTGCAACATTTCATGATCTGGATGGCGCGTCGGTCTTCATCACCGGTGGCGGCAACGGTATTGGGGCGGCTTTGACAGAAGGGTTTCTGGCCCAAGGCGCACGGGTCGCTTTCGTCGGACGATCAGACGCAACCGCATTTGTCGATGAGATGGAATCAAAGCACAACAATCGTCCTCTGTTTGTCCAATGCGACATCACCGACACAGCCGGCTTACAAGCGGCCGTGGATCAGGCCGTGGCGGCCCATGGCCCGCTGAATACACTGGTCAACAACGCAGCCAACGACATGCGCTATGACGCGATGCAGATCACACCAGAAATCTGGGACAATCAGCAAGCGATCAACTTCAAAGCCTACTTCTTTGCCTGCCAGAAAGCCGCCGAAGTGATGACGCCGAAAGCATCCATCATCAATTTCTCCTCCATCACCTATATGATGGGGGCGGCAGGCATGGTGCCTTACGTCAGTGCCAATGCGGGCATTACGGGGATGACGCGCGCACTGGCCCGCGAATGGGGCGGCAGGGGCATCCGCGTGAATGCCATCGCACCCGGTTGGGTCTTTACAAAAAAGCAGGAAGCCATGTGGGCCACGCCAGACACCAAAGAGGCTTTCCTCGAAAAGCAATGCTTGAAGACCTTTATTCAACCGCAGGATATGGTAGGTGGCACGCTCTTCTTGGCATCTGATGCGTCGGCTCTGATGACAGGACAAACCATGGTAATCGACGCAGGCGTAGTGGGCACCGGGTGACGGACGCAATGATCAAAGCAGACTGGATCGCCGTTGATTGGGGTACCAGCAACATGCGTGCCTGGGCGATGTCAGCGTCCGGTTCGGTGCTGGCAGAGGCCACCACTGACCAGGGCATGGGCAAGCTCGACCGCACCGGTTTCGAACCGGCATTGCTGGATGTAGCAGGCGCCTGGCTGGATGGCCCGACAACCGTGATCGCCTGCGGCATGGTGGGGTCGCGACAAGGCTGGGTCGAAGCACCCTACGCCACCGTACCCTGCGGCACACTGCCCGAAGATGTGGTGCGTGCACCGACAACACACCCCGACCTGCAAGTCCATGTGATACCCGGAATCAAACAGGTCAATCCTGCGGACGTGATGCGCGGCGAGGAAACCCAGATCACCGGTTTTCTGTCACGCAACACCAATTGGGACGGTGTTATCTGCCTGCCGGGAACCCACACCAAATGGGTACACATCAGCGCTGATGAAATCGTCAGCTTCCAGACCTTCATGACCGGAGAGCTATTCGACACGATCTCGCAACAAACCGTCCTGCGTCATTCCATCGCTGACGCCGGTTGGGATGACGCCGCCTTTGCAGACGGGCTGCAGATGAGCCTGTCGCGGCCCGAACGGCTGGCTGCGCGACTGTTCTCTTTGCGCGCCAACAGCTTGCTGCATGACATGCCTCGCAAAGCGGTCCGCGCGCAACTCTCTGGTCTGCTGATCGGGGCAGAACTCGCAGGCGCGAAACCCTATTGGCTGGGCCAGCAGATCGCCGTGATCGGCAACAGTACACTGGCTAAACTCTATGTTGACGCGCTGGCCACACAAGCCGCCCCTGCCACGCAGGTCAACGCTGCATCAATCACGCTGGCAGGGCTGACAACCGCCTACCAACATCTGAAAGGATAACCCATGAGCCGCCCCCTGATTGCAATTCTGCGTGGCGTGACCCCAACCGAGGCAGCATCCATCGCCGCCGCCTTGATCGCGGCTGGCATCACCAAGATCGAAGTGCCGCTCAACTCTCCTGATCCATTTGACAGCATCAAAGTGATCAGCGATGCGCACGGCCACGATGCCCTGATTGGCGCAGGCACGGTCCTGTCGGTCGATGATGTCGGCCGTGTTGCCCGGGCTGGCGGCAAACTGATCGTATCGCCCAA
>BCQL01000007.1_pt1 | contig 21733 bp, 19 predicted proteins | sample 1008151 | NCBI WGS metagenome assembly BCQL01 (sample SAMD00035459, study PRJDB4067) | museum specimen metagenome | biome: marine biome; feature: sea shore; material: organic material | host: Otohimella japonica | place: Japan:Kanagawa | collected 1927
CCATTTAACTTAAGATTGTAAGCCAGACACAGGCCTGACTGACCAGCGCCGACGACGATGACGTCCAGCACTTTCTCTTTAGACACTTGTGTTGTCGGCACCCAACTTTGCTTGGAGAAAAACCTCAACTGGTCGAGGTATTCCGTTATTTGGCTTTCCAGCGCTTCGATACTATTAAACATAATGCTTACATTGACTCCCAAATTTAACTGCTTTTCCGTTAAGACAAAATTTCGCCCAGTGGCTCACCCAACATCAACTCTTCGCGCCAGCGGAGTTTGTTCTGTGAATAAGAGTAATAGCGTTCCACAGCCATTGAATGAGTTACCTCTTCATATCCAGGAACAACTGGAGGACCTTTGCGAGTGCTATCGTTTCTAAGTTGGCTGTTAATCTTTCTATAAAGCGCGTTGGTCGCTTCATGTCTTTGTTCAATTGACTGATAAGAAGCGGTAAGTACCGGCTCAATTTCATGCCAAAGCGTGGCTTGCAGATCCGCTTTTTCGTTGTCATCTTTAACTAACATTATTCGGGTCAGAATATCGTGTAATTCCGGGTAAAAAGGCACTTGGTTAGCATCCACTAACTTTTTCGAAAAGCTGTCTCGTCCAAATCTAAAGTTCACTGACATGCCGGTATCCAAATATTCAATGTAGTGCCAGATTGATGCAGGGAAAATAACCGCTTCGCCGGGCTCAAGAATGCAGTCGTAAGCGCCTAAGTATCTTAGCAAGTCGAGTTTTTCATCTTCCGGCAGGTTTTGGAGCAGCAAATTACTGAAATTCATAGTTGGATGGATTTTTTCCAGCGAAGCGGTCGGTACCATCACAACCCGTTTACGGCCAAATACCTGGTAGAGCATGACATGACGAAAGTCTCCGTCAAAGTGTAAGTGGGCATAGTTGCCTTTGTTGGCGACAAACATGAAGGAGACCAATTGTTCAGGATTGAGTGGCGGCAAGGCAATATTTGGCAGCTCCAGTGTATCTAAAACTTTTTGTGGTGACGGGCACTCGACGCAAAGCAAATCAGTATCTGGGTTTTGTTCGATATGAGCACAGTAGTCTTTGAGCTTCATGTCTGAAATCACATTTTTGACTTTACTGCTTAAGCCTCTTTCTTTTGGAACGGCGTCTTTTCTTAACTGGCTGGTGTAGTTGTTTTGCACCTGAATATCTAAATCAGGCAATAATGACAAAATGTCATCTTGCGTTTTACACTGGCCAATTTTAGCGTTAGCCTGGCTGTTCTGGATGATCACCGGTTTGGCGTTGGCCAAGTATTTTTCGAATATGATTTGTTGATTACATTCCGCAATACGCTCAACGTTATCAAGCGGTTTAATATTTTCGTTTACCATTTTAAATTCCGTTAATTCTCTATCAATTGTTTAACTATTTTTGACAAAGTGCGCAGGCCACCTTGTAGCGCGTCATTCTCGACCGCCAGGGAAATTCGGATGCAGGCACTGCTATTGTTTAGTTTGTTATGAGCGTCTATTAAGCCGAAAAAGAACATAGAGCCGGGAATGACAATGAGTTGTTCTTTCTTGGCTTGCTTGTATATTTCACAGTCACTCAGGCCAATGTGATTGAACTTAACCCAAAGAAACATACCGCCGTCATATTCATGAACCTGCCATTGAACTTGCTCGAAGAACGCATTCATGCAAGACATCGCCAAGTCAAACTTGCTGCGGTAAAGCGGCTGTAATTGATGTTCACAGAGGTTCAAAAGCGCCATGTTATTAAGGGCTTTTTCTGCCATCATCTGGCCATGTATTGAGGCCTGAATCGAACTGTTACATTGAAAGTGCGCCAGCGCTTTAATCAGGTATTTGTCACCAATGGCGATGCCAATGCGTGAACCCGGAATACCGCATTTAGACAGACTAAAGCTGTAGAGCATGTTTTCCTGCAGTGACATAGACACAGGTTTAAAGCACAGAGCAGGGAATGGATTACCGTATGCCGAATCTATGACCAACGGAATGTCGCGTTTTTGGCTGAAACTCTCTAAAAACGCCATCTCTTGGGCGCTCAAAACACAGCCTGACGGATTCCTCGGTTGCGACAGCAATACACCACTATAATCCGATGAACCTGATTCGATAGCGTCAATATCCAGTTGATACCTAAAGGTGCTGTCATCAATCGACTTTTCTACACCCAGCTTGGCATCAATGTGCTCAGGATTCGCCATTAATGCTTCATATCCGACATATTCAGGCAATGACGGGATCAACACTTTATTTTTGCCAGCGTGCTTGTCTTCACTAAAAATACTGCCAAGCATATAAAACAGTGTCTGAGTCCCATTGGTGACAAGCACGTTTTCAGGTGTTATTTGCCATCCCAGCTGGTTTTGGAAGACATCGCAAATGGCCGCGCGAAACGAAGGCAACCCCATTGAATCACCGTAGTGACAAAGGTTGTTCGTTAGCAATTCATTATCGAGGCTACCTACAACATCTTTCCAAAAATGCTTAACCTCGGGTGTGATAAGCGGATTGCCAACCCCCAGGTTAGTCCAGGCTGTATCTTTGGCTGAAGTCATCGCAAGCTTAATGTCTTGTGATATGCGGATCACAGCTGAGTTCTGACAAAGCTGATGGGATGTCTCAAAGTTTTTAGTTATTTGCATGTTAATATAGGCTCACGCAGATAAATCTTCGGCAATCTCAACCGGATCGCTGTTGTATAAAGTATTGAGATCTTTTTTCAGTTGCTCATATGATGTGGATTTCAAGATACAAGAGGCTGCAATATCCATGTTTGAACGACATGCCGGCATTTGATCACCATCGTTAAACAAGGTCACTGGCTCCAGTTGCGACTCAAGCTCAGGGAAGTTGAACTGATGCAGAGTCCCTTTTTTGACCGGAAAATTTATAAAGGTTGAATAAATGGTGTCTGAGTCATCTCTTACGTAGTCGAATTTTTTGGTTACCAACGCCAGCTCATGTTCAAGTAAGTTCTCGCCAAATATATCCTGGTAGTTTCTGGTGATGGCAAGGCCAGGCGCACGAGCATTACTCTCAACCAGGATACATTCACCGGCTTTGTTAACTATAACTTCGGTATGTTGAATACCGTCAATATAGCCAAGCCCTCTAAGGACGTCTTTGGTGAAGCCTTTGATTTGCTTTTTTAGATCAGTGTCTTGGAGGTCAATCAGATAGTAAAGAGGTTTACCATCCTGAAATTCGATGTTCGGCACTGAGCGACAAACTTCACAGAAATAGATTTTACCGTCTACGGTCAAGGTATCGCAGGAATAGAAATCACCTTCGATAAACTCTTCAACGTCATAGGTCAGTTGCTCTGCAGCTTCACTTAGAAATGCTTCATATTGTTGTTGATCTTCAACAATGCCGACTTTCCAGCTGCCTGCCGATGAAGAGGGTTTGAACACCACTTTATGACCAAATTGTTGTTGAACCTCACTGAAATTCGTTGGCAACTGAGCTATTTCGCTAACCTCAGTAAACTTGGGCACGCGAACACCGGCCTCAATCAATTTTTGCTTCATCGCAATTTTGTCACGATAGAAAATCAGCTGGTCCGGATGAGGGCCGGTAGAGATATCAAATAGTGCACGAAGTTGCGCGGCAACTATAGTGTTTGCTTCGTCAGCACAGAGGATAGCCATATCGTCAGACAGGTTATTTTGCTTAACATATTCTGCAATCTCATCAACAGCCAATGAATACATTACGCCGTCTACCGTTTCAGCACCGACTTCTACAACAGTAAGAAATTCAGATTTGAATTTGTCGGCTTGGGTCGCTTCCTCTTTGCTGACAAACACGTAAAAGTTCAAGCCTGAACTGTTCAGCCTGTCGAACTGATACATTTGCAATTGGCGTAAGCCGATTAATATAATATTCATTATAAATTCCTTATTTATTGATAAGTTGCTGACATAAATTGATGACGTCCTGTGTCACTTGTGTTGTCTTCGCGGAACCGCCAAGGTCAGGCGTCTTAACGAATTCGTCATAGCATAGATAGTGGCTTATCGCTTTGGTCAAAACCGTAGAGATCTCTTTAAAGCCCAAGTGGTCATACAACAAAGCAAGACTTGAAAAGGAGGCTATTGGGTTGGCTATGCCTTGACCGAAGATATCGGGTGCTGAACCATGTACAGGCTCAAACAACCCGATTTTGCTTTCAGGGTTGATGTTGCCACTTTCAGTAATCCCCAATCCGCCAACTAAACTCGCGGCTAAATCTCCCAAAATATCACCAAATAAATTACTGGTAACAACGACATCAATACTGTTTGGTTTCATCACCATCTGCTGACAATAGGCATCAACATAGTGATAGTTTGTGGTTATGTGAGGGTAACGCCGAGCGACTGTTTTAAATACGTCTCGCCATAACTTGCCAACATTGGTGATAGCATTTGCCTTGTCTACCAAATCTACATGAGCGCGCTTATTCGCATCCGCCCAAGCAAACGCTGCGTTGATAAACTTCAAGACCTTGTCTTTTGAGTAGTAAGCGGTATCGATTGCTGCTTCGGTTTCCAGTCCTGACTGTACAGAGCCGCCAATTTGACAATACAAGCCTTGGGTGTTTTCACGGAAAATAGCGATATCGATTCCACCGGCTCTCTTAGCTTTTAAGGGCGTACAGTCAAGCCCTGTAGTTCTTATGGGGCGATAGTTAACATACAGATCAAGCTCTTGTCGCAACGCCAATAACAGTTCACGACCATGTTGCATATCAGGAATGCGAGGATCGCCAATAGCACCGAACAAGATAGCATCGTAATTTTGCTGGAGACTTTCAATGTCATTGGGTTTGAGCATGTAACCATGCTCAAGATAGAAGTCAGCGTCCCAATTAAATTGCTGAACGTCCACTTGATATTGGCTGTTGGCGTTAAAAAATTGAACAATCTTCAGCGACTGAGCAGTCACTTCTTTGCCGATACCGTCTCCAGGAATTACGGCAATGGTTTTTTGATTAGGCTGCATTGAAAAATTTTCCTGGTGATACAACTCTTCCACAGGCTGCTGCAATAGCAACGACGATTGGTGAAGCAAGATAAAGGTCGCCTGGACCAGAGCGGCCAGGGAAGTTGCGATTCTGAGAGCTTATCGTTACTTCATCTTGTTTTTTTGACACGCCAGGGCCTGCATTGATGCATGCGCCACATGAAGGCTCTATCAGACTGACACCAAAATCTTCAAACAAAGTAATGTATTGTTGTTCTTCGCAATAGCGTTTTACATTGTCACTGCCGAACTGGATGTAGAAAGAAACGTCGTTAGGTTTTTTCACACCAATTTGATTGGCATGTTTAATGACCTTGGCATACATATCCATATCTTCGGTTTTACCACCAGTACATGAACCGCCATAAGCTCTGTCGATGGTAATAGCGTTCAATTGCGCGTCCAAGATATTAGATAATGGATGGGCGTTACGAGGATCACCCGGCAAAGAAATACCAGGGCTCAGGTTTCTCAAATCAACCTTGATGCTGTAATCGTAAGTGGCAGATGCATCACCATTGAACTTTCTAAACCCTTCACATTGCGCAGCAGTCAAATTGTGTTGCTGTTGCAGATATTCAATGGTTACGTCGTCAACTTCAAAAATGGCGGTCATTGCGCCCATTTCTACTGCCATATTGGCGATAGTAGCGCGTTCATCCATTGATAATTGCTCAATGCCACTGCCAGTGTAAATCAATACGCTGCCAAGTAATTCGCCAGATTGAATCAATTCATGTGCAAGTAAGTAGATAACGATATCTTTTGCTACAACCCATTTAGGCAGTTCATGGCTTAAATCGATTTGAACACTTTTAGGGCTCTGGTATTTAACGTCTTTGGTCATCCAGGAGTTGGCCATATCTGTTGCACCAACACCAAATGCCAGTGCACCTATAGCACCTGCGGTGCAGGTGTGACTATCGGTGCCGATGATGACTTGACCCGGCAATGCCAAATCTTCCAATACGGCGTTATGACAAATGGCGGCAGAATGTTCTTCTGACTGACCCGAGTAGTATTTCAAATCATGACGCTCAACGAACTCAGCCTGCTCATCAATAAGAGATTGAGCTTGTGCTTTTAGATGAGCTTTATCTGCTGGTAATGTGTCACCCAAATAAGTCAGATGATCCTGAAAGCAAACGATGGATTCATTGTCGTTAAGTGATGCCTCACTGCCAAATTCTCCTTGGAACAAAGATGCACACATTGGCGTAACATATTCGTGGGAGAAACGTAAATCCACTTCGCAGAAGAAAGTTCCATCCTCACCTCTGGCTGTCGGTACCTTAGACAGTCGATGCTGAGTAATTTTTTCCAGCATGTTCAACTGACAATCATCACTTGCAAGCGGTACCACTTCTTTGGTGTCGTGATGATGCAGGTTGAACTGAAATAATCCACCAGATTCAACTATGGCTTTGTCAGTAGCTGACATGTTACAGGTAAAGCGATTGATAGCGATGTCATTACCATCAAAAACATCTTCCAGAATTGAAAAATCCGTTGTTGGCAACAAACCTATATTGATACAGTTCTGGTAATAGATTTTTTCAAACGATTTGGCCACAATGATTCTTACACCAGCAGCTTTTTCGGCGTACGGGGAATGTTCTCGTGAAGAACCACAACCTTTGCTGCGACCGGAGACCACAACGCTAGGAGCAATTGATTTTACATCACCCTGTTCAATCGCTTTGCTTCTAAAGCCCAAATAGACAAAGTTGGCCAAATTCTCATCATACCAAAAACAACACCAGCCAGGGGTGATCTCATCGGTAGAAATATTATCAGCCAAATCTGCAGAGAGTTTTAAGCCTTGATACTGTGCCTTACTGGTGATACCACCAAGCTCGATCTGGGTCAACATTAATTCAGGGCTGTTGGTCAGCGCCAATACTATCCCATTGGTTGTTACAACATTCATGCAGTTTTTTCCATCGGCTTTGGCTCGTTAATCAGTTCTAAAGTTTCGCTATGGGTAAGGGTACGGCGTACTTCGTTGGCTCTGCGCAAAATCTTTTCAACCACTTCGTCTTTTATTTCAAGGGAGTTTTGCTCCAGCCAATAGTGCACATTGGCACGGCCAGACATATGGTTGATTTCAATTTTATTTTTGCGATTAAATGTTTTGGCAGGTACGGCGGAATACACCAAGTCAGTCAAGGTTTCGTTTTGTAACTGCTTGGCTTTTTTAATCGCTGATGCATGTACGCCCGAAGCCGTTTTGAATACATCGTCACCGAACACCGGATAGTTAGGTGGAATGCTAAAGTCGAAATATTTTGACGATAACGCAATATAGCGATTTAACTCGCTAACGTTCCATTTGCTATGACCGTCGAGATGCAAGTTAGCCAATACTTGATCTATAGCCGTATTGCCTGTACGTTCACCTATACCAAGCGCCGTGCCATGAATTCGATCACAGCCCGATTCAATTGCCTCCAAAGAATTGATGAGTGCCAAGCCACGGTCATTATGGCCGTGCCAATCAAGATTAATATCAACGCCGTTATTGTTAAAATAGCTAAATGACCAACCAAGCAATGACCTCACAGAAGATGGTACGCATTGACCAACGGTATCGCAGATGGTTAATCGTTCGACACCAAGTTCCATAGCCAGGTCATATAATTTGATCAGTACATTTGGCGTCGCCCTGGTGGCATCTTCAATCACTAAAGTCGGTTTAACATTGTTGTTTAAACTAAATTGCAACGCATCTGAGGCGCTGTTGAGGATAAAGTCCAGATCCCAGTTTTCAACCAGCTGTCTTACCGGGCTAACACCAATAAACAATAACGGTTCGATTTCACAGCCCAGCGTTTGCGAAATATTGACAATAGCTTTCGTATCGTCGATATGAGTTCTGCCAGCACAGGAAGGCTTAATATTCAGTCTATTTTTTTCAATAAAATTAACTAAATGCAGTACATTGTTATAGGCTTGAGAACTGGATCCGGGAAAGCCGATGTCAAGATATTCGATGCCAATAGCATCCATCGATTCTATCAACTGCTCTTGTTGAGCTATATCCGGTAAACGCACGCTAGTAGATTGGACACCGTCACGTAGTGATTCATCTAGCAGCGTTAATTGTTTAGATTTAGGCTTTCCCTGATGCCAATCATGGATAAGTTTGTTTATTTCCGATACCACAATCATAAGTCCTTAATAATAAAATACAGAGCATAATGTTTTAATTTAAAAGTAAAAGTGATACTTTTGTTAACTGGTGTTAGAAAAAGTAACATATAAAGGACAGCGTAATAACATGTTAAGGACAGCGTATGAGTAAGTTACCACCTTTGAAGTCATTGCAGTATTTCGAAGCCGCGGCCAGACATCTTAATTTTTCTCAAGCAGCAAATGAGTTATGTGTTACTCATAGTGCCGTCAGTCATCAAATAAAAAAGCTCGAAAGATGGGCTGGTACATCGCTGTTTGTCAGAGTGGCCAAGGGAGTCGAGTTGTCATCGCTGGGCGAGCGACTGATGCAGGATTGCCAAGAATCCTTTGCAATATTAGAACTATTTGCCACTGAAATTAGACCCCAAGGAATAAAAGACGTACTCATTCTCGGTTCGTCGTCAAGTTTTCAAGCTAATTGGCTATTGCACAAAATTGCCGAATTTGAACGGTTAAATCCATCAATAAAAGTTAAGTTTACCACCCAGTACCAGATCAGTGACCTGGTCAAAAAGAAAGTTGACTGCCTGATCCATAGCGATGATAAGAAATACAAAGGCATTCACTCTGTCAAGTTGTTCAGTGACAGAATAGGGCCGGTGCACTCACCTGACATGAAGGTCATTGCCAAAACCCCAGAACAGTTTCAAAACAAGAAGTTGATCTTAGCCCAATCTCGCCCTGAAGCTTGGAAAACTTGGGCTGATAAAGTGGGATGTAGTTATTCCAAACTCCATTTTTTTAAAGAAGTCGATAGCCTGTCGTTAATGCTCGTAGCAGCCAAAGCCTCTTTAGGTATCGCAATTGCCCCACAAATGTTGATAAGTGAAGAATTAAAACGGGGTGAGTTGATTGCCCCATTTGGATTTATCGACAGTGCAGCATCGTTTATGTACAGCTTTTTACCAAACAGCAGTAAAAAACAGAGCCTGATTAAATTACAAGATTGGTTGATTAAAACCGCGAATGTGCACAATCAAGTTTAAGCGCCTGGGCGACTATACCTAGCTATTTTAATCGATGTCGTCAGGCTGGACTCTGACATGATAGAGGGGGAGCCTATGTTTCCAATTCCCAGTCAACTTACAAGTGGCGTAACTGATATGAGTAATCCTATTGATGGGATCAGCAATATCATCGCTTACGAGCTGACGCAAGAGTTTTGCCCTGAACAACTATTTGTGTTCTGCGGCCGACATCGCAAAAAGATAAAAACCTTACAGTGGACTAACAATGTTCTTTGGCTTCATTACAAGTGTCTTGAGCAAGGCAAGTTCAAGTGACCAGGAATTGAGGGTGAGCAGCTTAGCCTGACAATCTCTACTCATCAGTTAAATTGGTTACTTGAAGGTTTGCCGCTGCAAAACGACTGTAATCACCCTCGACTCTACTATCGTTATCATAACTGTTGAACCTTATTACTTATGAGCATAATAAAGACTCAACGACCAGTTTTTAATCTAAATAATTACGACCATGTAACCCCGTAATTTAGTAGCTTAGTGTCATGCCTTTAGATTTCAGCATCTTAACCGATAAACCTGTACTACTTGCGCAGCAAGCTCAGGCTATTTTAGACAAAGAAGCGAGTATTACGGCGCTATGATCTTAAGTCTAACAGTTGCTTTTTACTCAACTTCGTCAGTTAGAAAAAAGCAGTGAAGCTCACGCTGGGCATTGGTCAATTACAGAACCGAATACAATAGCCAGAACGTATAAAGTAATGTTTTAGAAAGTGTTCAGAAAAAGTTCAGCAAAATGCATTAACAAATAGGTAAGACCAACCTTCTGAAAACCTGTTTATCACGACAGCGTTTATAACGCTACAATTTCGATAAGGACAAAAGATGCAAATAGATCATGGGTCAGAGATAGCTTCTCTAATAAAAAAAACCGTATATACGTGCGCATCTAATCTTTTTGTCAAAGCAATTGCTAAACAGGTGGAGTCCATATACGGGATAATAAATAGACCTAACAGCCCTGCTTGTTATCAGATCTATCGACCAATATTTATCAATCGCGCAGAGGTCATATTAATAACTTAGTGAATGTATTTTATGATATCGATAATTTTTATACCGTTTTCATTCCTCAATTGGAACTACAATGTCTGACCGACGGTACTCGCAAGAGTAAGAGCTCTGGTAGAATGACTATGAATGAGATTATGATGATTATCACCTTCCATATGCTTAATCACCGCGACTTCAAAAACTTTTACACTGGATATTTGGCTCGATTTTACAAATCTGACTTTTCAAGCTTACTCGTATACACCCGATTTATTGAGGTTATGCCTAGTGCTGTTACTCCTATGTGTTGATATTTATCTTCTTTGAAAAGCGATCCTACAGGCATCAAGTTTTTTAATCCAACGAGCATTAAGGTCAGCCATAATTTACGAAATCCAAAACATAAAACGCTAGCAAGCTCAGCCAGCCGAGGAAAAGGTACGATCGACTGGTTCTATGGTTTTAAACTTCATCTTATTGTGAACCATCAAGGCGACATTGTTGCCGCCAAAATAACTCCTGCGAATGTACATGACATTAAACCAGTAAAAAATATGGTCGTTGAATCAATGAATAAGCTCTATGCTGACAAGGAATATATTGGAAGAGCTTTAGCTAGCGATCTATTGGTGGGCGTAGTGACTGTCGTTAATGACGTGCGTAAAAACATGAAAGAAAAGGCTTTATCGTTATGGGATAGAGCCATGCTTTCTAGACGTTTTATTATTGAAACAATTAGTGACCAACTAAAAAATATCTCAAAAATAAAGCATGCACGGCACCGAAGCGTACATGGTTTTATGCTTAATGTAATAAGTACTTTAGTTGATTATCAACTCAAAAAAGTAAACCGCAACTAAGTATTACATCAGCTGAATTCAATGCGATTTCAGTATTCCGTTAAAACGATCTGGGTTATTTATATCTAAATTTTTGCAATTGAGCGATGAATATACAAAGTAACATAGGTCAATATGGAAATAACTCACGATACAGAGTGATTCCAGACTCCTGGCCCCCCTGGATATATGCATCCAACAGGGCAGAGCCTAATATCGCTACATCGACTTTACCTTCCAGTTGCTCCACCTGTTTTCTTTTGCGTAATCCAAAGCCGATTCCAAGCGGGATATTGGTATGGGCCTTTATGTGTGTGATGTATTGAATCAATCCACTCTCTTGTTCTAGAGAGCTTTTTTGTTCTGAATTATTGTAAGACGAATTGCCGGTCACCCCTGTTCTGGCGACACAATACAAGAAACTATTAGCCTGGGAAGTAATCTCTTGCAAACGTGGTTCTGGTGTTGAAGGAGTAACTAACCATATGGGCTCAATATTGTTTTTCGCACAGGCTGAACGATAGGTCTGTGCTTGCTCAATGGGTAGGTCCGGTAGTATCAACCCGACGATACCTTCTTCAGCTGCCCGCTGTGCTAATTTGTTTAACCCATAGCGGTACATAGGGTTCAGGTAGCTCATTAGGACAATGCGACTCTGAGGATAACCTCTGGCCAGCAGCCCAAGATGAGACAAACAAGTTTCTACTTTGGGGTTATTTTCTAAAGCATTATGGCAGGCCGCAGCAATACTTGGCCCATCAGCGATAGGATCGGAAAACGGGAATTGCACTTCTAGGAACTCGACGCCTTCTTCAAGTAGGCGTGTCATCCAAGCAAGACTTTCCTCTATTGTCGGATAGCCATAAATCACATGCGTCATGGCTAAAATAGGCTTATGTTGGCGTTGTCCTTGAATGTAATCAGTGATAGATGGAGTCGTTATTGAGTTCATGCAAGTTCCACCTTAGACAAGGTTGAGTAATCCGCCAAGTAGTGAGATAAAAATTCAGGAAATGCTTCGTCTTGTACTGCTTTGGCTACGTTAAAAATATCCTTGTCACCACGCCCAGAAAGGTTAATGACCAAACGTGTCTCTTTCGGTAAATTTGTTGCATCCTTAAAGGCTCCTGCTAATGCGTGAGAAGATTCTAACGCTGGGATAATTCCTTCTTTACGTAGCAATAAAATACAGGCATCAATTACTTCTGAGTCGTTTGCATAGGTCATTTCAAGACGATTAGTATCCGCCAAATGAGCAATAATTGGCGAAACACCCACATAGTCAAGACCCGCAGCAATGGAGTGGGTATCCTGTAGTTGTCCAGCTTCATCCTGCAAGAAAACACTGGCAAAACCTTGAGCTATTCCAGGCATCCCTAAATTATCAGAGAGGCGAATGGAATGTTCGCCTAGTGCCATGCCTTTACCGCCTGCTTCAACACCAACCATAGTAATCTCGGAATCATCAACAAAAGGCAAAAACAAGCCACAAGCATTAGAGCCGCCACCAACACAGGCATATAGGCGATTAGGTAACGAGCCAAATTGAGCCTGACTTTGTTCTCTCACCTCTTGGCCAATAACTGACTGAAAGAAAGCCACCATTTCCGGGAAGGGCGCACAACCACAAGTGGTTCCTATAAGGTAATGGCTACTTTCATGACTTGAAGACCAATCTCTTAAGGCTTCATCTAACGCATCTTTTAAAGTTTGTGATCCTGTTGTTATAGGTACAACTGTGGCTCCTAGTTGCTTCATCCAAAATACATTTGGGTACTGACGTTCAATGTCTTTTGCTCCCATATAAATTGTGCATTCAAGACCTAAACGTGCGGCGACAAGGGCGGTAGCAATACCGTGTTGTCCAGCGCCTGTTTCAGCAATAATGCGCGTTTTACCCATACGTTTTACCAATAAACCTTGGCCAATCACATTGTTCATTTTATGGGCGCCACTGTGATTCAGGTCTTCACGTTTTAGGTATATCTGGGCACCACCAAAGTGTTCGGTTAAATTGGCACAAAAGGTCAGTGGTGTCGGACGACCAGAATACTGCTGCCATTGTGTTTTCAGCTCGTCGAGAAATGTGGGATCATTTTTAACTTCTTCAAAGGCATGAAGAATTTGCTGCTGACTGGAATAAAGGATTTCCGGAATGTAACTTCCACCATATTGACCATAAAAACCGTTCTCGCTTTGCATTGAATGTCTCCGATAAATAGAATATAATTACTAAACGGTGTAGTTAAATTAATTGTTGTTTTAAGATTTGTCAAGGCACTTTTAAGGTGACTTAAATCGCTGTACTTGATAATTCCCCGCTAAGAATATAAAAGCGTGGAATCAATGCGTTAGAATACGTGAACGAATTTCTGTAGGGCTGTTAAGCAAGCAAATATTTGAGGGGAACACATGGCAGGAGGAAGACCTAGTAAAAAACGGGTTATCGTAGCAGCAGCAGGAGCTTTGTTTACGCAAAATGGCTATCAAGGAACTAGTATTGATCAAGTCGTCGTCGCGGCAGGTGTATCTAAACCAACGGTATACAATAATTTTCCCACCAAATTAGTGCTGTGGGAAAACGTATTGCAAACACTAACAGAACAGGCACAAAATCAGCTAGAAAAACAACTGTTGGTTTTAATGAGTGCGAATAATAAAGATTTTTTAGATGGCTGGATTAGTCTGTGGCTAATATGGATCAACGCGCCAGAGCGTCTAGTGGCTTATCAAATTATGTTAGGAGAACAACATAAAATGCTTGTTAGTACATTCGACCTTTTTAAACGCTTTGAAGACACTTTAGAAAAAGCGCTAACAGGCTGGTTACACGAGAATTCTGTTCCTCAGGAAAAAGAGTTCACATTACAAGCTATAACTCGAGAAGCGCTGCTTACTCCGAGTTTAATGAATCGTGCAAGGGTTAATGAAGAAGCCTTGAAAAAAATCCTCGCACCTCAGCTTGGTTTGTAAAACTTAATAAATAAAGGTCTGTTAATATATACTTGCTCAGACAGTTACCTATTTTTTATGGCTACTTCCAGCTTGCCCCCGTCGCACCTTCTAGAAGTCTATTTTACTAGAATAATCTTCAAATGTTTTTAAGGTGTCACCCAAAGCTTGTATTTGAACACTGTTATCGCCCATATCTACTACAGCTCGGGAAAGCTTTGTTCCTAAGCGACCGACGAAAAATAAAAAACCAATAATATTAAATAAACATGCTTAATATCGGATGAGCTATATGTAGGTAAATTCCGGTTGTCTTAGTGCGTAAATACTTTGGCTGAAAATGATAATGGGGCAGAAGCGAGTTATACCTGAATGAATGAAATTGACACTTTTGCGAAGTTAGGCTGTGAACGATAAGTCATGGTTAGCTGTAATAAGCTAACTATTAGTAAGAGAAAATTTTCCTATTTACACATGTTTAAACAAGCTTTAGTAAGTCCAATATTTATAGTTGGCAATAAGTTATACTAGATGCTATTAATAAAATGAGGATGTTTTCGCACTAAAGTAGGGGAAGTGTCCTCTGATAAAGCAGTTAGCACGTCGTCCACTATGTATCATTCATCACTTAAGGAAAGTCATGTCACTTATTATGGAAACGCCAATTAATATCGATGACCTTGTTAAAAATGCCAATTGTAAACATGATTGGAAAGCTAGACTCTCAGCGTTAGAAGAACTAAAAAAGTATGATTGTCAAAAATCCCGAGATGTTATAACTAGATTGGCTTTACACGATAAAGTTTTCAAAGTTAAAGAAGAAGCTGTTCGAGCTGCTCAAGCGTTGGGTATTACTAAAAATGGAAAAGTAATCAGCTTAGGCAAAAAAGATATCGGATTTAGACCTAAAGATACCACTAAACTATTTCTTAGAGTTAAGCGTGAGAAAAATATAGAAGAGTTTAACCTTGAACAATTCAAAGCAGGGTTTAAAGATACAAACCCTGAAATGTATGATGTACTTAGCTTTGACAAAGGAAGTAAGTTTGACGCATGGGTTGAGAAAACATTTAAAGGGTTACCCAAAAAGTAGACGCGCTAACAAGCACTTAAAACGGAACATTGCTCTTCCCCCCGTTTTAGTGGCGTTATGTGTAAAGAATGCTTGGGAGTAGAGTCATACTCTTCCCAACAACCGTCCGGTCGGGTTGCTACCACCAAAGCATGACCGGTTTTAAACCTAAATATGGTAGCAAAGTCTGAACCGTCTCTTTCCCGATCCAACATGAGGCTGAGGCATTGTTAAAGGAGTGAGTCTATGACAAAACCTACTTTGGCGGGTTCAGCAAGCTTGCATCTTCGGTTAGGTGCTTTTGGTGTATTGTTTACAGCTTTGTCTGTGGCATTCGTACCAGCTGTTGCGTTCGCGTTGACACTAGTAGCATCAATTATACTAGCCAAGCTGTAATGCTTAGGTGCGTAATCAGTTAGGCTGGCGCGCCGCCTTTATTTTACAAATAACAAGTGCCTTGACCAAAGGACCTAAAACAACTGGTTACGCTCCTTCGTCGCTAATTTTAACCTCCTAGGCAAGTGTTGCCAATGACCCAATTGGCACCTTAAGAAGTTCAGATGTGAGCGAGGGATGGACATTCACTTTACTTGTTTTTGGACAAAGACGAGCCAGACATTTACTCACAGTGCACATAACGATTTAGTTAAAAAAAATAAACGCTTTTTAATTTCTAAAGTTTAAAGTTTTGATATTTAATATGACCTAAATTTGGAGTACATTAGATTATCGTGCGAACGTATGCATCTAACTTTTAAGGATAAATAAAATGGCTGAAACGGAAAACATCGGAAAAATGGCCGAGCTGGTTTCTCAAAATTTACTTTCATTTTTCAAATGGGAAACTATAGCTCTTTTTAACTCTAATTTTGAGTGTTTGAAGCCCCCCGAGCATGCAAAGTCAAATAATGCAAAAAGCCATACGCATCCTGTAGATGTAGTTTTTCACTACCTTGATCCCTATACAAATAAGCGAGTTTTATTCAATACAGATCTCAAGAGTTATAAAGAAGGTTCAATTACTGAAAGTAACGTCAGAACAGCTTTAAAGTCTTTAGCCAAAACTATTGAGTGCGCAAGAATGAGCAAAGAGTGGCAGAATCGGTTCGCAAATTTTAGCGAGCCTGCAGATATTAGGGCGCTGCTATTTACTTATAACCACGATGGACAGTTCGACAGAAACTTTTATGACCGATTTTTTATCAAAAAAAAATCAGATCCTAGTAATAAACGAGTTATAAATACTTCAAGCATTGCTCTAAAGAGAAACCAGCTACTTCACATTATTGAGCCATCTCAGATTTGTTATTTAAACACCATTGTAAACGATTTAAACGCTTTAGCAGCAAAACAAAAGTTTCCACCAATTTACGAAAATAAACATTGGTTCTATTATCCAGAATTGTTCCTGCATAAGACTCACTATGATAAGTATCAAAGAGCAGCAACAATTGAAATGCTGTCATCTCCTGTTTTAATAATTGGACATGATGAAGTCACACATAATTCCGAATTAAAAGAACCAGCAGGATTTATAATTTATTATCATGGCAGAGGTGAAACCCAAGAAGAGTTCATATATCTGCTAGACACTATTTCCAGACACCAAATGCTAGATAGTTCTTGTTCAATTAAAATCAGGTGCACGTCATTTGAAAAACATAAGGATATCACCAGTACGTTTAAGAATGCAGTATCATCATATGCAACGGCGTGGGGCTATGATGAACACAAGAAAAAGCGGTTAGAAGAAATTGAAAATAACTTTGAAACTGTAACACAGTACAAAGAACTATTGAGTGATATTGATGTAGGTTGGAGAAGCTAAAATGAAAGGAAGTCTATACAGTGTAAGTGATAAAGCGATGTTTGATGCAGTTAATCAGTCAAAACTAAAAAATAGTGAAATCAAGGACCTTTTTCTTAGCCGAGGAATAATAATTTCTGATTCAACGAAGCGAGAAAAGCTGGCTAAATATTTTTCTCTTTTCCCGCATTCCTACGGTGACTACAAAACTCTTGCGGGCATTCTAGGCACAAATACTAGGCGCGAAAAGAATACAAGCACGACCATTAGTAGACACATTGAAAAAGAAGTTATTGAAACTGCCGCAGCCGAGTTAGTTGCAGAAATAGAGCATCACGGAGCTACATGTACCATTGAAAAATCAGATAGCAATGGAATCAATATTAAAGTGCAGTACAGAGAGTTTGATTACAGTAACTCAGAATTTAAACAGGTGACAAACAAGGAAGCTGTAATATCTATTGAGGATAACGAAAGTGATTTAGTAATTCGTCATCCGTCGAACAAAACTGTTGAAGAATGGAAAGCCTTATACATCACTAAACTTGAAACTGAACTTGAAGAAGAAGTTGTAGCAAGTAACATAAATTTGACGCACATATCAAACCACACATTGATTACCAAATTCTTTACAGAGCTAATTAATGGTATTACAGGTTTTAAGTTAGTAGATGTAACAGATGTCTACGTATATCACCCCATTGAAGAGACCGAACTTGTATCTTCAGATGATTCGGAAACCGAAGAGCAAGGGGATATTGAGTTAGGAACGCATATATCTAAAGCATCTTTAAAAGGACAGAATGTTCTCAAATCTGAGGAACTAATGGAGCTATACGAGAAGGGGTTTTATATATCAAAAATTGTGTGGCGCTCTAAACTTGATTCAAAGATAGACGATGACTTATTCGAGTTTGAAGCTCAATTTTCTGATGCTGAATTAAAAGACTATTTCTCTTATTTAGTGCGTGGCTTTTATACGTATAAGGGCGCAGGTGAGTACCAGAAAGCAAGGAAAGCATTGAGTAGCAGTCAAGAAAGAAATCTTACACAAAAGGTTGAATTAGCCGCGCATGAAGCGCTTAAAAAAGTAACGGAGTAACTGCAAATGAAATCAAGATGGATAAATTTTTCAGTTGAATTGGAACTTTCAGAACTGATTCAGAGCATAGGTAAAAGGTCGTTTTCTGAAGAACAAAATTTTGGTTTTGAAGTGTTTTCAGTTGAGAACAGTTTTATAGAAGCTTCTTACACAGAAAAAGTAACTAGAATAGAAAAATTCGCTCTTCCTGATGGTACGGAAATTGAAAACGAACAAATAAGCATAATAAATTTCGATTTCGCGGTAGTGCAGTTGCAAGAAAATAAATATTTGATTGAGGTTGTTGCAGCCCCAAGAAGCATAAATAGTTTTATTGACAACTTAGAGCGTACATTATCTACTCCCGTGTTCATTAGTGTACTTCAACTCAAGATCGACAAGTTATTACACTACTTGAACGAATATGACACTATATCAAATGTGAAAATCAATAATATTTCTGTTGGGAATTTGAAGATTGATGAAAACAACTTTGCTGATATTCAAATTAAATCCAGAAAGAATATTTTAGAAGCTCTTAATAATAAGTTCCCAAATCAAGATTATTTATTCAAAAAGGCGAAAGTATCTTTTTTCTACCAGCACCAAAATGTATCTTTAGTTGTAACTAACAAAGGTGCTTTTGACATAGTCGGTGAAGCCAGAGAGCCTCTTCTAAAATTTCTGATGAATAATCTGTACTAGTGTGATTACCTGGGGATTGTGTCGGTCTAATTACCGAGCGGCTTTGACGTAAATAGCATACCAGCCAGCTATTTAACTGGCTACAGTTTATGCGGTTTCTAGTAACACTTGCGAACTTTAAATTCAATAAAGTTAACGGTCGACTTATTAAAACATATACCAGTGGTTATTATAATGTATTGCCAGAAAATAGTGGTATAACGGACAAGGATAGTGACCACCAACTATGGAAATCGGGAAGTGTTCGTCATTTAAATTTATAGCGTTGACAAGCACAGCTTAGAGAAGTGTTATGAGGTGTAATTAACGCTATTAAAAGTACAGTATGGATAAACACTATGTATAACTCTTTCGAAAACCTAATAGGTAAGAATGAAGCACAGTATCTCAAATTAATTGGGGAGCTGCTCTTTGAATTAGAAAATTACAAATATACCTTTATGGGTCAAAGTGAGTTTGAAGCTCTTATGCTTAAAGAGCCCTTGAATGGTAACTCGCAATATATAAAAGAAATACTATATAGAGCCAATTTTTCTTCACTTTCAGCTTTAGTGAGAAATTATGAGTGGTTAATGGGAATGAAGTCTGCCTATGAAAGCCAATTATATCTGCCATTTGCCTCTTCATTTCGTTATTTAATAGAATCGGTAGCTGATAGTTATCATAGTATTGGTAACCTTGCGCCAACCATATCAAAAAGCATAAAACATATTGATAATGCATTAAGAGCCAAATCTGCAGAACTTGTTTTGTGTGAAGAACTCGAAAATCAATTAATTCACTTTACGCACGCTAGAAGATTAAAAAGCGAGGAGAACGCTCCCCAAACTCACAAAGCGAAAACTGCTTCATATTACGTTCGAAAAACTGATGAGGAAGCCGGCTCTCAATTTTACGATTGTTATTCAGAGCTTTGTCAACTCAGTCACCCGGCTGCTCAAGGGGTTCTTACTATGATGCTCCCTGTTGACGAAGAAAACTTTACCTTCGAATGGAAGCTAGGAAGAGAGAAAATATCTAATTTGGTTGATAAATACGAAGGTATTATGCAGCAGCTTTTTACGTTGGCTTTCAATCCATCAATCATTAGTTTGAAAGTAATAAACAAGCTAAAATTTGAGCCCTTATACGTCAAAGGAATCGATAAATTCAACTTGGATCATATTGCTTCATGGAAAAAATGCAAATTAGATATTGAGAAAGCAGGTATATAAAGTTATTAAATGTTCATTATTTGATAGTACAGGGGAACTCTTTTAGGATTTTGTATGGCTATTTTAAACTCGGTTAGTCGTATCTAAGTTCCCCCAAAGCTAATAACTCTAGGCATTTCTTTATGCTGTAAGAACAGTCATATAACTATGCTGGTCTTGTGCAACACATAGCGCTAAGTTTCAATATTACTAAATATTTAATAGGATCAGGGGTTGAGTAGCTATTTACAGCAAGAGACATATGACTGTATTTTGCATAAAGAGACTACTAAGTCTTATTGATGGCTTACTTAGTACATATTCCTTTTCAATTAATTTAGACGCTAAACTACGATATAATTGTAATTTTTTATCTGAAATTAATGTAAGTGAATATTGTAAGCTTATTTCAATTTAAAAATAATTTAAATTCAATAGCTTGAGTTTTTAAGTTCTATGAACTTACATTTTTTACCCTATAGTTTGATTTCGCAGCGGTCGAAATGCGCGATAACCCAAAGCTTGCCAATGTGCCTTTAGCCATTGGCGGCAATAGTCGACGAGGCGTGCTTTCTACAGCAAACTATATAGCCAGAGAGTACGGCGTACGCTCTGCTATGTCTAACTACCACGCTAAACAGTTATGTCCAGACCTAGTAATAGTGCCTGGGCGTATGTCTGTTTACAAAGATATTTCTAGTCAAATTCGCGCTGTATTTAAACGCTATACCGATTTAATAGAACCTCTTTCGCTTGATGAAGCCTACCTAGATGTAACCAACAGCACAGCATGTAAAGGCAGTGCAACGTTAATTGCCCAGCAAATTAGAGCCGATATTTATAACGATACCGGCCTTACAGCCTCTGCAGGTGTGGCGCCCATTAAATTTATTGCCAAAATAGCCAGTGATGAAAATAAACCCAATGGCCAATTTGTGGTTTTACCTGATGAAGTGGATGGGTTTTTAAATAACCTACCGCTTGGTAAAATTCCTGGAGTAGGGAAAGTGACTCTAGAAAAGCTTAATTTGAAAGGGCTGTATACAGGTAATGACGTACGCGAAAAAGGCGTTAATTGGATGCAGCAACATGTAGGTAATTTTGGTGTATCGCTTTATCAAAAATGCGCAGGTGAGTATGTTGGAACTGTATCTACACAGAGAATACGTAAATCATTAAGTGTGGAGCACACTTATGAATACAATAAAAATAGTTTACAAGAATGTTTAGAACAACTGCCTAAACTATTAGAGGAGCTGACTACTCGTCTTAATAAGCAGCAGCTACAAAACAAAATTAATAAGCTTAGTGTAAAAGTGAAGTTTGCAAATTTTGTGGTGACCAGTGCCGATCAGGCACATCATCAACTAAATACAGATATTTTTACTGAGCTGTTTAGTAAAGCGTATCAACGAGGCATGCAACAACCTGTACGCCTTTTAGGAATTGGGGTTGGCGTAAAAAATGAGCCTAATTTAAATCTACAATTGAGTATTCTCGATTAGCGTGTACTTTTTACTGTAACACCAAGTTGCCAGAGCAAAATTTGCTTATCGCAGCTGGCTGGTTTTGTATTTTTATATCGACGATAATACCCTCCTTATGTTTAATAACAGGAGCTTTACTTATGGCATATCCTCAAGCAATCGCTGCACCTACACTAAGTGCTAGCCTTGATTCTTCTTCTCACGATGCACTTATTATTATTAGTGATGACTTTTCTCAGTTAGCCAATAATTCACTAAGCGATGCTATAAACGCGCAAGCTAAAGTAGACTCTCGTATTGGCAAGCAAGTTACCTTTTTAGTTATTGAAAATACACGCGTTATTCTTGCGCCAACAGGCCCACTAAACCGAGATTACGA
>BCQL01000008.1_pt1 | contig 21695 bp, 25 predicted proteins | sample 1008151 | NCBI WGS metagenome assembly BCQL01 (sample SAMD00035459, study PRJDB4067) | museum specimen metagenome | biome: marine biome; feature: sea shore; material: organic material | host: Otohimella japonica | place: Japan:Kanagawa | collected 1927
CTGCCGCAACGGGCGGAAGTGCGCTCCAGCCAGTACCGGTCGGCTCCGCCGCATGCGGCACAGCCTGGAGCGTAACCCGCCTGTCAAGGGATAACTGTTTTTTGTCTCGTTAGGAGTGGAAATGGCGACCTCACCGAACTCGCACGGCTCCCCGCCCCTGGAGGAGTTGTTGTGGTGGTCGAGCCCGCAGCAGGCCAAGCGTTCCTCGGGCCGGCCGATCTGGCTGCGGCTGGCCACAGTGGCGATCATGCTCTATCTGATCGGGTGGGGGCTGGAGCAGATGCCCTCCGAACAGATCCGCGCGCTCGGTACGACGATCAGTCCCTACACCACCCGCATCGCTCTGGGAGTGGGGATTGCGGCGGCCGTGCTGCTGCTGGTGTGGCTGCCGCGGTGGCTGCGCGACCGGTCCCTGGCCCGGGCAGGCATGCCAGCTGGCGAGGCGGCCGAGCAGATGGCTGTGGCCGACGAGCTGAAGATCACCCCACCCACCCGGGTCCAAAGCCGCGTCCGCGTGTGGCTGTGGTGGCGCCCGCCGTTCTGGCGGCTGCGCAAAGCCACGATCTGGATCCCTCGCGGCAAGGTGACTGACGACCCCGCACCGCAGCTGGCGCGGCGGCTCGAACCGCTGCTGGGGCAGGTGCATAAGGTCTCTTGGAAACCCCGCTGGGGTCGGCTGGTACTGGCTGCCGGCCCGGCCCCGCAGGAGCAGACCGAGCAGGACGTGCCAGAAGCAGCCACGGACCCGCAGGAGCGCTCCCAAGAGATCGCCAAGGAGATCCTGCACACCAGCAAGCTGCACAGCGAGGTGCTGCAGAAGAACGCGAGCGGTGAAGTCACCTCATTCAAGCTGCGGCACCCGACGAGCATCCGGGTGGCCAGTGACGGGGCACAGAATCTCATCAGCTCCCGCTTCGACAAGCTCATGCCCGACGCACCGGGAGGCCGCGGGTGGGGAGTCACCATCGATCCCCAACGCAACGAGATCACCGTGAAGGAGCGTCCGAAGATGCCGGACTTCCTCCCACACCCGGTGTTGGACTACGGGGCCGAGTTCGGTAAGAAGTTCCTCCCCTTCGGTCGGGCGGAGCATGGTGGCTACGTCGGATGGGACGTCTCGGCGTCGACGAAAGGCCCCCATTGCCTGCTGGTCGGGCCCACCGGCTCGGGCAAGACCAACACCATCCGCTCGGTCGTGGTGGGGGGCACCCGCCAGTCCGGCGAGGGCTCCGAGCAAGTCGAAGTCTGGGGCCTAGACCCGAAAATGATCGAGCTCATGGGCTTGGAAGGCTGGCCCGGTGTCACGCGGCTGGCCTTCGTCGTCGACGAGATGGCCGAGCTCATCGATGCGGCCTATGACGAGATGATGGACCGCTACTACCGGATCAAGCGCCGGGAGGTCAGCTCCGCGGAACTGCCCACCTTGCTCTTCATCGTCGACGAGTTCCTCGTGCTGCGGGCACAGCTGCTGCGCTGGTGGAAGGAAGAGCAAGGAAACAAGGGCGAACCGCCCCAGATGGGCAAGCTGAACGAGATGCTCGCCTTGGCCCGTGTCGCGGCCGTGCACATCGGTGTGGGGATCCAGCGCCCTGATGCTTCCCACTTCGACGACGGAGCCCGCGACAACCTCCGCACTCGGGTGGCACACGACCCGCTCTCGCAACAGGGACGTCAGATGATGTGGGGGGATGCCTCCCTGGGCATCCTGCACAGCCACGGGATTCGCGGCCGCGCGATGGCCACCGACAGCGATTTCTCCCCGGTCGAGACCCAGATGATGTGGACCCCGGACCTGGATCAGCACCCCATGGCTCGGCGGTGGATGTCCGAGCAGGACAAAGCGCTTATCGACGGGCTGCGTCCCGCCGACTACACCCCCTACACCATCACCAAAGAGGGGCTCTGCGTCCCCGACACCGACACGCGTGACGTGCCCGACGGGTCGGTGCAATCGGAGATGATGGACCAGTACGGCGAGATCGTTCGCGCCCGCGACCTCTCCGCTGGAGACACCATCAAGATCGACCGGGGCGGCCGGTGGGAAACCGCGGTCGTGGAGGACAACCCCTACCAGACCGGTGACGAGACGCTGGACCTCGACATCGTCTGGGACAACGGGGGTGGCGGCGACACTCTCGCGGGCACCGACGCCGGCGAAGAGATCTACTGCGTCGCACACTCCGACATCGTCGCCACCGCCACGTAACCCCATCGGCGCCGGTCAGTCCCCCGGGGGATGCGGCGCTTTACCCCTGAACGTTCGAACGCTACGATCACCACATCGAACCGCAAAACCAGCAATACGTTCGGATGTTTTGATGGTTGCACGTGTGGATGGCTTCGTTTTCGCTGGAAAGGACGAGGGGTGCGCCACCACGAGCGCCCCTCCCCTTCGACCACCGACGAGGAACGCCCCATCCGCCTGAGCACACACCCGATCGGAGGGAACTTCCCGTGCCCCAGCGCACCGAAATCGTCACGCTCAACGAGACCGACCGCGCCACCCTGGCCACAGCTCTGAAAAAGGATCCGGTAGAGCAGATCCTGAGTGATCTGCGACAGACCCTGAACGAAGGCCTGGACCAGGTGCGTGCGCTCGCCAAAGCCACGACAGTGCAGCACGATCAGGCCGTCCACGCCCGCGCGGCTCTGCAACAGCGCATCGACCGTATCCATACGCTGCCGACGGACCTGGTGGCTGCGGACCTACAGCAGGCCGCGGTGCAGCCACTGCAGCAGCACGGCGTGCAGCTCTGCGACGAGATACTGACAGAGTTCGAAAACGAGCCACGCGCACCGCAGACCGCGGCCGCACACAGTCCCAGCTGACCACAAGTCGTATAAGCCGGGCAGATAGGCGTACAGAACCTGGCTCCATACAGCCGGTTCGGACACCGGGTGTCCCCATGGCTTACGCAGGATCGCTGACAAGCTAAAGGAACTCGTGAACACTCGAACAGGTCACGCTCGCTTCCCCTGGAACATGCTGCTGACCTGGAAATAACTCTGTAAGCTGCAAAAAAGCGCGCTTCCCGCTTGTTGCGTTTGGCCAGATCATTGATAGGTTCGAGGTCAACACCAACTGCTAGCAGCAGGAGGAGCGATGCGGCTGTCGATCGGCGACCTCAACAACGGTATCGCCGGGCACCTCAACAGGATGAACGAACTCGGCGAGCTCGTGCGCATCACTAACAACAAGACCAAGCGCGATCGCGGCGTGCTAATCCCGTCCGAGCTGTGGGATGAGATCGAGCAACTGCCCACCGTCCGCCGGAAGCTCCGGGAGTACGCCGCAACCAAACAAGACTCAGTCAGCGACGCGGCATGAGATGACCACCATGGGCCTGCCGGGAGATACGGCCTGCTACTCCCGACCAGTGCACCCGACCATCGACAGGAGAAAACCCGACACCGGTAAGAACTTTGGCCGGTTCCCGGTGCCGGGTTTCAAGCTCTGAGCCCTCCGAAGCGGCTCGGCGCTTCCAAGTGTAGTGCATAGATACGGCGTTGCCGCAACCGCAAGCGATCTGAAGCACACGCTTGGACGTACCGACCAGCGTGAGGGCTCTCCACGACGAGAAAGCCCGACATGCTCCCCACCCCCGACAATGCCAGCGCAGCTGATGCGACAGCCCCGATTCACGGGGCGTGGATGTCCAGCCCGAGCGCCGTCACCGTCCCCGTATGGGTCGACTGCTCGGGGATCTCTCCGCAAGCGCGAAGCTTGGTGACCCCACTCATCATCGGTGCGCACCGCGTGCACGGCGATCAGGCGCCCGTGCTCGACCGCCAATACCTCGCCTGGCACGTCGACGGACGCCGCCCAGACACTCTGCGGCCCCTGCTGGACGAACTCATCGCGATCGGATTCCTCGTGGTCTACGACGGCGGCATTGATGCTCGCGGCCGTCGTCGCAAGCGTCGGGACCCGCACACCGGTTCCGTCCTTCCCGATGTCTACGCGCTGCGGTTTGAACCACCGGAACATTATGTCGGCCCGCGGGGCATTCAAGAAGCGCGGCAGCAGTTCCTCACGGATCGGGAGCGTGTCTACGGAGACGCCAAGGTTACCGGCCGCAAGCAGGTTCGGCGGAGTTGGACTGGCTATCTCGACGCTGCAGAGAATCCCCAGGACAGCTCCACACCAAGCACAGTTGGTGTGGACTCGGGGTCCACACCAACTCACACTGGTGTGGACCCATTTCCCCAGGACAGCTCCACACCAAGCACAGTTGGTGTGGACTCGGGGTCCACACCAACTCACACTGGTGTGGACCCATTTCCCCAGGACAGCTCCACACCAAGCACAGTTGGTGTGTCGCGCGCGCACTACTCCTCCTACGCTCCCTCCGGTCGCTCCGGAGGAGAGGAGCGACCGGAGGGACGTAGTAATACGACGCCGCCGGCCGCTAACGCGGCGGCCGGCGCGTCGCCGAAGGAGGACAACGACGACTGGGCTCGTCATCTCGCTTTGGCCCTGCCGTGGTCCAAGCGCATGAGTCGAACACCGAGCCGTGAAGAGCTCAGCCAGCTTGCCGACCGATTCCACCAGGTCACTGCCGAGTACAGCTTGGAACGGACCGAGGTGCAAAACCGGGCATTGCAGGCATTGGCGAAGGCGAACCCGGCAGGGCCGAAATCGAACCCCGTGTCATTCGTGAAAGGCGCATTCGACGATCGTTGGCTAACCGCGGCACCGGTCACTGAAACGTTGCAGCTGCCGGACATGGCTGAACTCAACACCGGTGAGCAGCGACACACCATCAGCGCGACACCGAGCATTGACAGTCACGAAACCAGTGGCGAGACGGCTGGTGAAAGCAGTTCCAGCTCGCTCAAAAACCAGTGGTGTGGCCAGTGTGGCGACGACCCCTCGGATCCCATCGTCGCACGTCACTGCCGCAAAAACCCACGCCGACGCACGTTGCCGAACGGTGACTACTGTCCCTGCTCCGGCCTGAGCAACAACACCAACATGGCGTAATCGCACAACTTTGGCCAGCGCGTTTCTTCTGGCCAGAGCACAGATCTCCTCGCCCCAGCAAGAAGGAAACCAGCATGTCCACCCTGAGCGTAGCGTCCGACGGCGGGAACTCACTGCTTCCGCAATTGGACAAGGTGAACCAGCGGGTCGCCACGAACGAAGAACCGACCGTGTTGGGCGCGATGATGGCTGATCAGGACATGTGCCTGGAAGTACCGAAGGTCATCAGCCGGGAAGACTTCTACCGGCCACAGCACAAAGTGATCTGGGATGCCATCACCACCCTGACGGAACAGGGACGCCCCGGTGACCCCATCTCCGTCGAGGCTGAGCTGGAAAAACAGGGGTGCCGTGAGCAGGTTGGCGGCGGAGTCTACCTGTTTAGTCTCTACGAGTCCGTCCCCACAAGTTTCCTGGCAACCGCCTATGCGCAAGAGATCAAACACGCCTCATTGCGCCGACGGGCAGCAGAGCAACTACAGCGGGCGCTGCACATCGTCGATAGCGCCTCAGACCCTGCTGAGCTCGAGCAGGGCATCGCTGCGTCCTACGAAGCCGCGCTCGCTGCCGCCGACGGGCCACAAGCAGCCACGGCACAACCGGTTGCTGACGATGACGACCTATTTAACGACCTCGTCGCGAACCTCGGCAAACGCCCGGAAGGAGCGTTCAGCACTGGCATCGCCGACCTCGACAAAGTCGCGGTCGCTCAACACGGCGCGTTGATCATGGTCTCGGCCAACACCGGCGTCGGCAAAAGCTTCCTCGCCGCGCAGATTGCCCGACATTATGCCCGCGACCGACAAGAGCGCGTGTTGTTCCACAGCTTGGAAATGAGCCGTGCGGAGATGGTCGAACGGGACCTAGCCGCCGTATCCGAGGTGGACTTGTCAGCGATCATGGGGGTGCACGACCTTGCGCCAACCGATCACGACCTGATCGTCCAGGAGTACATGCCGACCTACCGGGCATGGGCGCAGCGGTTGCACTACGTCGAAGGCCGCTGCGGTGTCCCCGAGGTGCGGCGCAATGCGCAGCGCATCCAGCACGAACACCGCCACGACGGTGGACTCGGCCTGGTGGTTGTGGACTACGTGCAGATCATGCAACGACCGGGCGATGTGTCCGTCGAACGCGACGACCTCGCGATCGGGGCGATGACCAGCGCGCTGAAGGACCTGGCGCGCGAGCTGGGCTGCATCGTGCTCGCCATCAGCCAGTTCTCCAACGAGGGCGCGAAGACGAGTAAGCCGGACACGGTGCACATGAAAGGCAGCTCGTCCCTGGGGCAGGACGCCGACGTGGTGGCCTACCTCGTCGACCCGAGCAAGACCAGCGACGAACGGGATGGAGAGATCGATGTGCTGTTGCCGAAGGTTCGCAAAGGGGTCTCCGGGGTGGAGCTGACGTTGGCCGACTACCGACACAAGGGCTACTTCGCCGCGCTGGGCACCACCACGCGGGCAGCGATGTCTGCTGACGAACGAGCAGCCGCACCACCGCCTGATATGTCATCAACGCCCATATGAGGTGCGTGGCACAGACGACCATGTTCACCAACTGGGCGACAGACGTCGGCAGCGAGCGGACCACGGCTGGATGCGGCGGCCGCCTCCCGGCCAGATCATCCCCTCCCCCATGCGGGCCACGACGGCGATGCAGAGCTGCGCCGACCATGTCTCTGTGGTCTACGGCGACAAACGCCAAGGCAAACGCAACGTCCTCAACGTGGCCTTCGATCTCTCCCCGAGCGTTGCCGCGCTGCAGACCGGCGCCACCGACGAGGCCGACGACCTGCTCGGCTACGCAATCCTCGAGGCCTATAACCCCGATCTCGGCGACGTCCCGGAAATCACCGACCCCCGATAGCACCACGCTTCGCTGACCCGCACCGTAGAAAGAGAGACCGAGCATGCCCGAGCAGCATCAAACGGAGAAGTTTTCCAACGAAGTCGCGGCCTCGCGCTGGGCGCAGTGGATGCAACGCCAACACGGGCAAGTACGCACTAGCGAAGAGCATCATCCGGATGGAAGTGTCGTGATCACCGTCTACTACTCCTCCGAGGAACAGTGACGTGATCTCAATGGTGGGTGCTGGCGAACCCCCGGGAGGAGAGGAGGTGGGCGGAGAGCCCCCGGTCGGGCTGGTCTTGCTATAGATCGACGTCGACACCGGTGGCTGTCCATAATGGTCCATGCTGCCACGCTCGATGTGTCGGTCGAACTGGCCCAGTACGTGGCTTGGCTCCTGTTCGCCGAACGCTGCCGCCGCGGGACACCGTCAGGTGCCCGGGCACTCACGTGTTTTGGGCAGGATGTGCTGGTTCCGCAACCGCCTTGCCCCGGCCCGACTGGGCCGCGATCACGGCATCTCGCGAGCCACGAGCTACCGCTGCTTGGATGAGGTCATCGCGGTGTTGGCCGCCCAGGCCCCGGACATCCACCAGGCCCTGCAACACGCCCAGAACCAAGGGATGGAGTAGGTGCTCCTTGATGGCAGCGTGCTCTCCTCCGACCGCTGCAGCGAGACCATCATCAGTACACAGGGCGACACCATCGACGCCTGCTACTCCGGCAAAGCCACGCAGCACGGGGAAACATCCACGCTCTGGCGGCTCCGAGCGGGACCGCGCTGTGGACCTTGAGACGTCGAACCCGGCTCAACCCACGACCTGACCTGCGCCCGCCAGCACGCCCTCGGCGTCCTCTACGCCGCCGCTGCCCAGGGACTGCCCACCCTGGCCGACAGCGGCTACCAGGGGGCCGGCATCGGGGTGCATACCCCGATCAAACAGCCCGTCAGAACCCAGCGGCTGGACCCGGACAACCGGACCTACAACACGCTGCTGCGCAGTCTGCGCGGCCTCGGCGAACGTGGATTCGCCCTGCTCACCCAGCGTTGGCGCACCCTGCAACACCTGACCGCCAGCCCCCGCAAAATCGGAGACATCGTCGCCGCCGCCTTTACCCTGCCCCACGACGAACACAGCATGACCTCACTCGCTGAGATCACCTCAGTATGGAGCGAGATCTTGCTATCAAGCTCATGTGCGTTTCATCACTTGATCAGCGCAGTACACCGGACACCCGCGTCTGCCGAGGGGTCGGGGTGCGGGTGGCGTGCGCGCTCGTCGCGGTGGTCAGTGTCAATCGGTGAAGATGTCCTCGATGTAGCAATCGAAGGTGCGGGCGAGGCGGAAAGCGACGTGCAGGCTGGGGTCGTACTTGCCCTGCTCGATGGAGTTGATCGTCTGCCGGGACACGCCGAGTTCGTCGCCGAGCCGTTGCTGGCTCCACGCTCGCTCGGCCCGCAGGGCACTGTCAACTTGGGCTGGCTGGGTCGGTTGGCGTGATCGTCGGTCGTGGCTGCTGCGGCGTCGTATGCGGGGTTTCGGTTCCCGATCGAGATCATCTCCCACGGCGTGTGGTTGTATTACCGCTTCGCCCTCTCGTTCCGGGATGTCTCGGAGCTAATGCTCGCCCGCGGAGTGGAGGTCTCCCACGAGAGGTCCGGCAGTGGACGCGGAAGTTCGGCCAAGACTATGCCAACGGTCTGCGCCGTCGGAGGCCCCAACCGGGCGACACGTGGCACCTCGACGAGGTGGTCATCACCATCAACGGCCAGCAGCACTACCTTTGGCGCGCCGTCGATCAAGACGGGGTCGTGCTCGATGTCCTGGTCCAGCCCCGACGGGACGCGCGAGCTGCGAAGAAGTTCTGCCGCAAGCTGCTCAAAGGCCTGCGCTACACCCCGCGGGTGCTGGTCACCGACAAGCTCGGCAGCTACCAGGTAGCCCACCGCGAGACGCTCTCCTCGGCCGAGCACCGCCGCTCGAAGTGTCTCGGGCAACCGAGCCGAGGACTCGCACCAGCCCACCCGAGCTCGCGAGCGGGCGATGAAGCGGTTCCACTCGCCCGGGCAGGCGCAACGGTTCTGCTCGGCGCACGGGGTGATCTCCGCGCACTTCCGGCCGGGTCGACACCTCATGTCGGGTACGGAGTGGCGCGGCGAGATGACCGAGCGGTTCACTGTCTGGAACGAGGTCACCGGCGTCATCGCCGCCGCTTGACCGAGACCGGCCCGAACCTTCCATCCCGCTTCCTACACACGCCAGAACCCGAACGCACCGTGACAAGTTGACAGTGCCCGCGACAACCCCTTCCGAGCATCTCCTGCCGCTCGCGGCGTAGACCTTCGGGATAGATCGACACGGTGACGAAAATGGGTCTCTGGTGGGGGATTCGAACACCGTGCGAACCTCGTATTGAACCGCAGCGTCAGAGGAGGGTGAGGATGAGCGAGCTCGGGGTCGATCCGGTCGCTACGGACCGGCCGAACATTGCGCGGATGTACGACTACTTGCTCGGCGGCAACGCGAACTTCGCCGCGGATCGGCAGGCCGCCGAGGAATTCAACGCAGCCATTCCCGGCAACGAGAGGTGGGCCTACAGCCACGCTCGGGCGAATCGGGCGTTCCTCCGGCGTGCGGTGCGCTATCTCGCCAGCCACGGCATCGATCAGTTCCTTGATTTGGGCTCGGGCGTGCCCACTAAGGGCAACGTCCACGAGATCGTCGGCGAGCTCAACCCGACGGCCCGAGTGGCCTATGTGGATCACGAGCCGGTGGCGGTGCACCACGCCCGCCGCCTGCTGGACGGGCATACCCAGGTCACTGTTACCCAGGCCGATGCCTGCGATCCGCAGGCGGTGCTGACTGCGCCTGGGGTGGCTAGTCTGCTCGATGTCACCCGCCCGGTGGCGGTGCTGGCCGTGGCCCTGCTCGAAGTGATCGACGCGGAGCCAGTCGAGCTCATCGCCTCCTACCGCCAGGCGTGCGTACCGGGCAGTGCCCTGGTCATCTCGCACCTGACGCAGCTGACGATCACCGACGAGCAGCGCGCGGCGTTTCAGCAGATGATGGCCGACACGCCCACTCCGCACGCTCGATTCACCACGCGGGAGGAGATGGATGCGATTGGCGCCGGCTACACCTGGATCTCGCCCGGCGTGGTGCCGTTGGACCACTGGCGCCCGGAGACCCCGGTCGCCGACGAGCAGGCAGGCCAGGCCAACTCCTACGGCGCCGTCGGCATCCTGTAGGCCGGACTGGCGGTAGAGGCACCACGAGAGTGTGCACGAAGCGGCCACGGCCCTGGGTGGTGCGTGTGCGCTCCGCACCAGCTCATATCGTGATACCACGTGTGGTATGGTTGTGGTGTGTGGAAGGTGGTCTACCTGCCGGAGGCGGAACAGGAGCAGGCGAGGTTGCCGGTCCGGGAGCGCACCGCTCTGCACAACGCAGTGGTGAAACTTCAGGCGCTCGGACCCACCCTGGGGTATCCGCACTCGAGTGCTGTGCGCAGTGTCGAGCAGCTCCGGGAGTTGCGTCCGCGTGCCGGACGCAGTCCCTGGCGCGGGTTGTATCGCCAGGTGGGTGAGACGTTTGTGCTGGCAGCGATCGCGCCGGAGGCCCAGCACAACGAGAAGAAGTTTCAGCAAGCCTGCCGAGCCGCCCTGGACCGACTCCGCGAGGTGGAGGAGTGAGAACGATGACGCGGATCTCTGAACTGCGTTCGGCGGAGGCTGTGCATGATCAGAATCTGCGCGAGCCCGCCTACGCCGCCGAGCACGAACGCACCCGATTTGCGAACGAGGTCGCGGTGCAGGTGTTGCGCTACCGCGACCAGCACAAGCTGAGTCAAAGCGCGTTCGGCCGGCTCGTCGGGCTGCGGCAGCCCCACGTCGCGCGACTGGAAGCCGCCGACCACGAGCCCTCACTGTCGACGTTGGCACGCCTGTCCGAAGCACTCGGCATGGACTTCACGATCGACGTGCACGCCGGCGAAGTGCACGTCCGCGCCACCGCCTGACCCCTCTTCCGACGAGTTCCACGAACCGGTTCCTTCACCTGCGCAGATGTGCTCGGCTCGGCTGAACACCGAGCCTGCCGCTGCACCCCAGCGACTCCATTCCTGCCCAACCCCACCACCAAAGTCGAGACGGTCCCATCCGTGCAGGCCTTATGAGTGGCGCAGTGGGTTCGTGGCGAGCAAGTGGTCGAGGTCGGCATCGAGCTGGGCCAGTTGGGACTGCAGCCACCAGCGATGCTCGGCGTCCCTGGTCTCGTCGAGCTCAGCAGCCAGCTGACCCTAGCGGGTCAGCAGGGCGGCCGGGTCTGTGGACTCGTGCTCCTCAGGAAGGTGCTGTGGCGAATGCATCCCGTCCATGATCCGCCTCATCGTCACGGCGTGCATGAGACCCACCCGAGCCCGAGTGTCGCTTTGATGGTCCCGTTCACCGTTTCCCGACCAGCCCGGATCAGGACCTGCACAGTAGATCCGAGCGCTACCCGTGCCCCGGCTCGCCATGAGTGGGGTCCAGGCCGGGACACGGGCACCAACGCAGCGACTCACTGTCCGACGGAACGGTGGATTTACTCCACGAGAAGGTGCGCGAGCTCTTCGCGTTGCTCCTGGGTGTATTCCTGGCGAAGCTGGGAAGCCAGTGTGGCCGGGCTGGGGAACGTCATCGTCCGGGTCCGCTGAATCCCGGCTTCTGCAGAGCTGATTACGCCGTAATCAGCTGTCTCCGCGGATGGTTGCCACTGATCGGCACCCTGGGGCTTCGTGGACATCGGAGCGTCGCGTGGTTCGGGAGTGCTGTCGGTGATTACGCCGTCATCAGTCGGCTCAATCACCGGCTCGGAACTCGCACCGGCAGTCGGGTTGCGATACGGCGGTCCCGCCTTGTAGGCCTCCACTTGGTGTTTTTGGGCAAGTCCGGCGAGCTCACGGGCCCCGGCGAAGCCGAGTTCCCCACGCGTGACTTCCTCTTGCAGGTCCGGCACAAGATCGAACAACGACAGCCGTTGCGAGACGTAGCCTTGGCTCTTCTTCAGCTTCGTGGCCAACTTTCGCTGTGAGCCGTACTTGTCCAGCAGTTCGCGCAACAGTGCGGCTTCCTGCAGCGGCGGCAGGTCCTTGCGGTGCACGTTCTCGACCAGGCTGGACTCGTCGAAAACGTCTTCGCGGCCGACGCGTTCGTGCACGACGACCGGGACTTCGGTCAGCTCGGCCTCGCGCGCGGCCGCCAACCGTCGGTTTCCCTGCAGAACGACCCAGTGTGCCGATCCAATTTCTGATTCGAACTCGGGATAGCGCCCCAAATAGACCTCGTAGCGGATCACCCCGAGCGGCTGGAGCACGCCGTACTCTTGCAGGGACTCGGCGAGCTCGTGCACGTCCTCGTAGTCGCTTCGTGGGTTCCGCGGATTGTGCGCAATCGCGGTGACGGGAGCCGTCGTGGGGGTGTGCGCGGTGTCTGTCGCAGAGCCCTGGATGCGGCGTCGTCCCATCACGCACCCCCGATCTGGCCGCCATAGCCCAGTTCGAGAGCCAGCGACAAAAAGTCCGATTTCGCTTCGGTCGCAGTGCGTCCTGGCGGATACTGCGTCACGACCCGGCCTTCTGCCGAGGCGTTCGTGTGCATCTTGTACCGGCGGACGATCGTGTTGGCGTAGTGCAGCTTCTGCTCGCCGAGCCACTCCGTCAGAGTATCTAGATCTACTCGCCCGTCCCGGCGGTCCCACAGGTTGCGGACTACCCGATACGGCAGGCTGCGCGGTTCGAGCAACTCGCGCACTGTGCGTTCGGTCGGGCCGTACGCGAGTGGCTCGGGAACCGTCGGCACGACGACGTCATCCGCAACATCCAAAGCTCGTGCCAGCACTGCCGGGCGGGCGAGCGAGCCGGGCGCGTCGATGAACACATGCGTGTAGCCGGAGGTCGGGAGTTCGCCGAGACCTTCAGAACGGTCATCCAGTTGGTCGAAGTCGAAGGGGAGGGCTTCTTCGTCACCCCGTTCCGCCCACCACACGGCGGAAGCTTGCGGGTCGATGGACGCGACAAGGACCGAGGGGTTCGCCGGATCCGCGCCGATCGTGTCGGCCACCACCGCAGCGAGGTTCACCGTGATCGTCGTCTTGCCCACCCCGCCCTTTTGCGAGAGCACGGCGTGTACGTGAGTCACGCTCTTCTCCTTTGATTCCGTGCGCTTCACCCCTACCGGGGCTACTTCGGACATCGCGATCCTCGCACATGGACCCTGGTGCGGACGCGAGCGTTCGAGCGTGTCCTCTCGAGGACGCATGCTCACGCCAGCACCGGCACGACGGTGTGATGACGTGGTGGAGAGGTGATTACGCCGTAATCACCCCGACAGCCGGCTGAGGAGAGCTCGACCGACCCGCCACCCAGAGGACACCTGGAGTAGGAGCGTTAGCCGCGGCTCCACAGCCGTCGAGCTGCGGGGCAGCTCGAGGAACACCACCCCCGCTGCACCGGTGGCTCCGGCCGTGCTGGGTGCGCGCTACGCGGGCCAGCCCAACACGGGACACGGAAACGCCGCGTTATGCGGCCATCACCTGCACCCCACCTAATGGGCTCGCTGGCCCCACAACGGCTGCCCCGGAGCGAGACTCGCTGTGCTGCGGCGGGCCTGTCCGGTGGGCGGGTCTGGTTGACCAGACCGCAGGATACACGGAGGCTGGAAGACCTCGCCCCGTCCGGCACAGGAGGCACACGGATGCAGCCAGATGCGGTGCTGGCCTGTGTGGGCCAGCTGCAGCAGGCCGGCTGGCAGGTGGCTCCCGTCGCCAGCCCGTGGCAGACCGTCACCGAGATGCACGCCCACCGCTGGTGGAGCGGCCAACTCGTCGATGCCGCACACCTCTCGCTTACCACCGGCCACGGCATACTGCAGCGCATCCAGGTCACCGCCACCGCCACCGGGCCAGCCCACGCCATCCTCGCCGACAGCGGACTCCTCCCTCTGGATCACCTCCCCGCCCTCGCCGCGAGCTGGCCCGCCCCACCGGCCGAGGACCTCGCCCCCAACACGCCACCCGGCTCGAGCGAGTCATCGCACTCCGAGGAGCAGTCTGGCCCGGCGTCCCGCGAACCGTCGGAATGACACCTCGGAAGGGAGACCATCCGGCAACAACACCACCCGGATCGCCGAGGCAGTCGCACCGCACGGACTCACCGTCAGCGTGGACCTCTCGGCGCCGATGTTGCTCACGCCGCTGCCCGAACCCGCCGACGCTCTGGCTGAACTCGTCCGGGGCGTGCGCCCGGACGGATAGTTGCTGGTGATGCTTCCCGGCCCGTCGGCCGGGGCGCCGCCCCGGCCGACGGGCCGCTGACCCACCCGATCGGACGGTTCGCCGGAGCACGCAGGTTCGCCCCCGACGACGTGCCCCTTTTGCCCGACCAGCTCGAAGCGCCTCCTGTGCCCGTCCTTGCGCCACAACACCCTCCTCCGAGATCGAGGTGTTGCAACGACCGGTTGAACCCGGTCAGTACACATCGCTGGCGTTCACCGACGCGATCCGATCTGCCGGCATCGCCGGCTCGATCGGCACCGTCGGCGATGCCCTGGACAACGCCCTGATGGAATCAACCATCGGCCTCTACAAGACCGAACTCATCGATCGACACCGCAGCTTCACCGGACGCGCCGACCTCGAGCATGCCACCGCGGAATGGGTGCACTGGTACAACACCAGCCGCCTGCACTCCGCACTCGGACACCACACACCACTCGAGCACGAACAGCACTACCATCACCACACCACCGCCCTCACCGAGGCGGCGTGAACCGAGAGTCTCCATCCACTCCAGGACGGTTCATCCTTCCCAAGGACTGAAGCCTCCTGACAGTCCCGTTTCGATCAGCGGGGTGCGTTGTGCCAGGGTGATCCTGGTGCGACGTTGATCAATTTCTGCAGCTGGTGTTCTCAGGTTTGTCTCCCCTGGTCCTCGAGGGTGTCGTGGATGATGGTGGGACGATCGTGGTTCGGGCTTCGACGTCGTGCGGTCCGGTGGCCTGTCCGGAATGCCGCTGGCACGGGGCGGGTGCATGGCTATGTCGAGCGGCGGGTCGCTGACGTGCCGGTGGAGGGGCGGCCGGTCGTAGTCCAGGTACGGGCACGCCGGGGCCCGGGGTCTGGTTGGTCTCGGTGTCGCGCTGTCGCGGTAGACCGCACTGCGAACACTGTTGCGTCTGCCGGTGCCCTCATCTGTCACCGCACAGCTCCTGTGTTACTGCACGTAGCTAGCGGAAAGCTCCGGGAGTCTCCCATTGGAGGCACTGCGACGCGATCTTTTCCCTGGTCAGGGCTATGTAGTGCCGTACTGTGGAGGCCACGGGGATGGCTCAACAATTATGAATCAACACGCACCGTGTGTGATGTGGTGGTGCGCCGAACTTCCTGCGGCTGGCACGGACGGTCCGTCCTCCTGCTGTGCGGGGGAGCGTGGTGGATCCGCACGGGCACGGCACTGTGTCGAATGACGGGGAGAGGGCTATGACGCACGAGACGCGTTCCGCGGCTGTAGACGGGTTGTCGCGGCGGCAGGCGGCGTTGCGGCGCCGTTCTGGTGAGCACACGGTTGCCGTGTTCACTCTTGATGCCCAGGGCAGGGTGGCCAGCTGGAATCCGGATGCCCAGCGACTCAAGGGCTACCGCGCCGAGGAGATCCTCGGGAAGCATTTCTCGGTGTTCTATCCCCCGGAGCAGATCGAATCGGGGTTTCCGGATCAGGAGTTGGCGCGTGCGGCCGACGTCGGCGTGCACCTCGACGAGGGGTGGCGTCTCCGCAAGGACGGCAGCCGCTTTTGGGCCTACATCATCATTGCCGCCCAGCACTCCGAACAGGGCCAGCTGCAGGGATTTACCAAAGTCGTCCGCGACGACACCGAGAGCCATCTGCGCCAACAGCGCTCGGAACGGCGATTTTCCGATCTGCTCACTCTCGCGCCGGTGGGGGTGGGGCTCTTCGATGAGCACGATCAGATCCGCGAGGTCAACACGGAGCTGTGCCAGCTCACCGACTACTCCCGGCAGCAGCTGCTGACCCTAACGGCCCACGACCTGCTGCCTGCGGACGAGCGCAGCCACGGGATCAGCCCGCAGCCCGGGCCCGCACACGAGAGCACCGCCCCGCCCGGGCCGCAGCAGCGCACGCTGTTGCGCCGCGACGGCCAACCGGTCTCCTGCGAGGTCCACTACGCCCGCTCGGTGCAGGACGATGGGCGCCACTTTTGGCTGGTGACGTTTCAGGACATCACCGCCCGCCTACGTCACGCCGAGCTGCTGCAGCACCAGGCGCAGCACGACGTGCTGACCGGGCTGGCGAACCAGCGCGGCATCACCGAAGCGCTGCAGCAGCCCACCGCGGACACGGCGGTGCTGCTCTGCGATATCGACAACTTCAAACGCGTCAATGACGCACTGGGCCATCTCGTCGGTGACGAACTCATCGTGCAGCTGGCCCAGCGCCTGCACCAGGCCCAGCTGCCCGGCTGCACCGTGGCACGCCGCTCCGGTGACGAGTTCGTGCTCATCTGCACCGACCTCGAAGCCGTCGGGGGGCTGCACGCGTTGGCCCAGCGCGTGGCCGGCCTGCTGCGCACGACCGTGTCCCTGCACGGGCATGTGCTGCGCATCTCCGCCTCCGTGGGAGCGGCGCGGCTTTCGGCGGAGACCGTCAGTGGTGACAACTTGCTACGGCATGCCGACGCGGCCATGTTCACCGCCAAGAGCCGCGGTCCCGGGCAGGTGCAGCTGGCCGAGGAAGGCATGCTCACCCCTGTCACCGAGCAAGTGCAACTGGAAGAACAGCTCTTCCGGGCGCTGCGCAACGATGAGCTCGCGGTGCATTACCAACCGATCGTGGACGGGGAACAGTCACTCATCGCCGTCGAAGCCCTGCTGCGCTGGCCCCACCCGCAGCGAGGGCTGCTGTCGCCGGCAACCATCCTGCCCACCGCCGAACAAGCCGGCCTCATCCGCGAACTCGACCAGTGGGTACTGCGCACGGCTGTGCAGCACGCGGCCAGCTGGCCCAACACCGGCGACGGGCCCGTACGGGTCGCGGTCAACCTCAACAACCACACCACCACCGACGCCGCATTCCTCACCGCCGTGAGCGAGGTCCTCACCCGCTACGACCTCGCACCGCACCGGCTCGTCCTGGAAATCACCGAAACGTCGCTGCTGGACCTGCCGCCGGAGACCTGGCAGGCCATGCAGGCCCTGATCCAACAGGGCGTGTCCTTCGCCCTGGACGACTTCGGCACCGGCTACTCCTCGCTGGCCCGACTCAAAAACCTCCCCGCTGACATCATCAAACTCGACCGCCAATTCGTCGTCGGTATCGCATCCGACGAAGTCGACCGCGCCATTGTTCGCTCGGCCGTGGACATGGCACACGCCACCGGTAAGCGCTGCGTGGCCGAAGGGGTGGAAACCACCCTCCAATATCACCTGCTCAACGCCCTCGGCCTCGACGCGTACCAAGGCTTCCTCTTCGCCCACCCCCAGCCCCCCAACGAGCTGCACACCCTGCTAACAGAACTGCCCCAGCCCCGAGGATCCGAGCACGGGTCTGTCTGATGAACGGCTCGGGCTCGCATTCGGTGGTGACGGAGCGTAGCAACGGCGCAGGAAGCCCACGATGGTGCTGTTGCAAAGTTGAAGTGACGGCGCGTTGAGGCCGGGTATCAACGACGTGGTCGCGTTGCCGGTTCCGACGGTGCTCAAGCGTCGGCGAAGGCCTTGACGACGATCGCCGCGTCGGGGTTTGGTGCTCCGTAGGTGAAGCTGCGGCCCTGGCCCTTACGCAGTGCGTGCATCACCTCCATCCTTTGCAGCGTCCGATACGCGGCCACCGGGTTCTTGACGGTGCACTTCGGGCCCAGGATGCGTTTCACCCGACCGTGATCACCCGCGATGATGTTGTTGAGGTACTTCACCTGCCGATGCTGCACTGAGCTCGCCCACCGTCCATCGGCCTTCAGCTCGGTGATGGCCGCAGCCAGGGCGGGGCTCTTATCCGTGTTGATTACCCAGGGCGCTCCAGCATGCGCACTCGAGCGCAGCGTCTTCGCCACAAACCGCTTCGCTGAGGCGGTGGTGCGCCGAGTGGACAGGAAGAAGTCCAAGGTCTGTCCACCCGAGGTGACCGTCCGGTAGAGGTAGCACCATTTGCCGCCGACGCGGAGGTAGGTTTCATCCACCCGCCACGAGCTGGCGAGCCAGTTCTTGCGATACCAGCGGGTGCGCCGCTCCAGCTCAGGCCCGTAGCGCTGCACCCACCGGTAGACCGTGCTGTGATCGACCGGCACGCCCCGCTCGGTGAGCATCCCTCCACGTCGCGATAGCTCAGCCCGTAGCGGCAGTACCAGCGCACCGCCCACACGACGACATCCTTCGGATAGTGCCGACCGGAGACGATGCTCATAGCCTCGCATCCTGCCACGCCCAACATGATCGTTCCGAGTTTGCAACAGCCGCGCCCGGTTCAACGCTGCCTGCCGCGACCGCGCGACGGGCTTGTAACCGGTGTTAGTGGCCTCGGCGACGAGTACCGCCGCCAGCGACAGCTCCGCGTCGGCCATGCGGGACTCGCCGCCGGAGGCGTGGGTGAACTCGGACAAGAACCCAGTGCGAGCGTGGATTTCCAGCAGCAGATCCGGCAGATCCACCTCGGGCGCATCCGCTCGGTCAACTCGCGCAGCGCCACCAGCGACGGCGACTCGGCCAGCTTCTCCAGCGCATCCACCCGCACCTGAGCCCGCCCATCTCGGCCCGGCTCGACGCGCACCCATCCCTCGCCGGCGGTGGCTGACAAGCGCGTGCCCAAATGCCGCCAGGCCGCATCCAACGCGGTGGCCTGCTCGTCCAAGTGCGCTCCGACCTCCTCCGTGAGCTTGAGTCCAGTCAGGACACTCGGCCGGATCGCCTCCCACGCGGCCCCGTCCAGAAGACGGGCCCGCGGATCACCCCACCGCTGCGAGCCGGTCGCGAAGACGTCGCGGTGCCGCAGCGCCCGGTGCAGCGCCTCCAGCACGCTCAGCGCGTAGGCGTGCTTGTCCACACACCCCGCCTCTATTCCCTCGCCGCTGGTCACGAGCTTGCGCCACGACCCGGTCAGCACCTGGTCGCGGATCTCACCGACCCGGACCTTCTTGCGGCCGATCAGCTCCGGCAGCTCACGCACCGCGTGCAGCACCGGCTGCCCGGCCGAGGTCGCGCCGAACGGGATCACCTCGGCCAACAGCGGCAGAAACGGCCGCACCGTGGACCATCGCGAGACCAGCTCGGCCCGCCAGGCGGCATCGTCGTCCTCGGTCGGTGGGGCCAGCTCCTCCACGGTTTCCACCGCCGCCGCCAGCCGCGTGCGGGGCACGACCTGTGCGAGAGCAATGATCGGAACTCTTCGACGTCCAGATCTTCCTCGGGAAGGTGCGACCTTTCACGTCACCTCGCCGAGATCCATCCACAAGTTCTGATCATTGCTCCTCGACGCTGGTCAACACAGCTGATGTGCCGGCGAAAATCACCGCTGTGGCCGGAAATGCGTGTCTGCCACGGACCGCTCGTGGTCCGTGGCAGACACATCCCCGTACTGCTCGACCGGAATCAGCCGAGCAGGCCCAGTCCGAGCAGGCCGTCGCCGCCGTTGTCGCTGCCGCCAGCGCTGGAGCTGGTGCTGGAGCTGGCCGCCCCGTTCGGGCCAGCCGCGGACTGCTGCTCCTCGAAGGTGACCGTGCCGTCGCCGTTGGCATCGGCGCTGGCCGAGACCTGACTGGTGGCCGCCCCGTCCGGCCCGACCGTGGAGGAAGACTGCTCGAATTCGTCCGCAGCGGCCACACCGGTCATGCCCAGCACGAGCGGAGCGGAGAAGGCAGCGGCGGCGATGCCGCGATGGAACTTGCGCATAGCGGACTCCCTTGTTCAGCGGGGTGTTCGTCCGCGGCGACCGGCCCCAGCAAGGAGCGCCGTGCGGGCCGGACCCGCGCGGAAGACCACTGCGGTCTTCCACCCCGCATTCGGCACGACCGCCCCATACCGATTGGTCGCGCTCGTCGGAAAACTCCCTGAGCGCCCGGAAACGGGGTGTCGGTAAGGAAGCTGCTATGGGCCGCGACGAGGTTTCGGTGCTGGTCAGGATCGATACCGGGAAGCGCTCGCTCCTCTCTCACCTGAAGGTGGACGAGGAGTCACAGCGTGGTGCCCTCGACGGGAAACAGCACGGCTTGGGTCGGTCCGGACGTGTCGAGTTCGGGGCGTAGCCGGCGGCATCGGCGGCAGGTCACCGCTCGTTCGGTGGGCAGCAGTTCGGCGTGCGTGCCGTGGCCGGCGAAGCCTTGCCGACAGGCCGGGCCGGGCAGGTCGTGTCCGTCGATCCAGTCGAACCACGCGGTGGCGTGCACGACCGCGGATTGGCCAACCATGAGCCGGCGGCCGGAGAAGGCATGCGCCATGCTCGCGGCGATCGCGGCGGGACTGCCCCGGTGCGGGCCGGCCCGCGCGTGCTCGGTCATGGCCCAATTCTCGCCGCCGAGTCCCGGCGACACACCCCTCCATGCGTCTTCTTCGCGCGTTCCCGCGGCAGACCGGGCGAGATCGAGTCGCTGAGTGCCGCTGTCAACTCCTCGCGCGACCATCCGCGACAGAGGATGGGGGCCCGAGTATCGAAAATCGCCATACTGCCGCCTGTGTGCGTCACACGCGCGAACGCCCTGGTCCCAGCACTGCGCCACAGGAGTGTCCCCATCGGCCCGACGGCTATGTGCGATCGGATACCTGCACGCGGGGTCTGGAGAAGAACCGAGAGAAATTAAACGGTAGAGTTCATCGCTGCTGTTCACAGCGTCGGAACGAGCACGTGACTGGCCCTCGAAGCTGACGAAGCCAGCTCGCTGACCAGCGGTACCGTTCACTCCTTCTCGACTCCTCCCCAGCCCCAGGTCGACCAGCGAGGCGTTTTCGCAGGTCGGCTCTGTCGCACGACCCGTGTCCGCACCATCGTCACGCTGTCGGGGTTCGCAATGCACCCGCCGGATGCGGATCGGGGCCTTGGCCGCCACGCGCTTCCGGGACGGTCCTGACCAGCGCCGAAACCTCGTCACGGCCCCTTTCCGGCGTATACGCTTCCCACCCCCCCCGCAGACACGACAACGGCATATCGAACTCGAGTTCACCATAGCCCGGGAGTGGGTGAGAGGCCAGCGCGGCGGATCACCGGCCGCGCTGCGGCCCGTGCTCCGGACCGGGCCGGCGATGCGGCGGCGACGGCGCCGCTCCTGCATTCCGCCGGGGGCGGTTCCGGGAGGTCGGCGGCGGGGCCTGCTGCAACCACTGCCCACCGGGCCCCGGAGTCGACACTGGTTTCGGCGCGGGCTGGGCTGCCCGCTCAGCACGCGCCGACACTGCGGGCACGACCGGGCTCGGCCCGGCCGGGGCCGGCTCGGCACCCGGCTGCGAGATCTGACGGGAGGCCTGCCGGGCGGCTTGCCGCGCCGGCCGGGCCTGATGCGCCCGACCGGCCTGCTGCTGCAGCGCGGCGATCTGCAACCCCAGCGCGGTCAGCGCCGCCGCCACCTCGACCAGCGCAGCCGAGGAGCCTCTCCTGGCACTGATCCAGCGCGGCGAGCACGTCGCCGGCGGCATGCGCCAACCCCGGCGCTTGGGTCGGATCGCGGGCTAGCTCTTGCCGCGCGCGTGACACCGCCCGAGTAGTTTGCCGCGTCCACGCCTCGCTGCCCCGGGGCACGGCGGCCAGATCCGGCCGGGCACCGCTGCGGGCCTGGGCCCAGCGCTGCTCGAGTTGGGCTGTTGGTAAGGCGGCTGCTAGCAGCCGC
>BCQL01000009.1_pt1 | contig 21464 bp, 14 predicted proteins | sample 1008151 | NCBI WGS metagenome assembly BCQL01 (sample SAMD00035459, study PRJDB4067) | museum specimen metagenome | biome: marine biome; feature: sea shore; material: organic material | host: Otohimella japonica | place: Japan:Kanagawa | collected 1927
AACCTCGGCAAGTGTGGTCGATTGTTTACTCATCATAAAATGTACTCCATTTATATTAATAGGGGGCGTACTTTTTACGGGCATAACCGTGTTGTAGTGCTTAGCAAAATATTGCGCAACAATAGAGTCGTCAATTACATAATCAACCCGTTTTTTATTAAGTAAACCAAAGCGTTTATTAGCATCAGCCGTTAGCACTACTTGGTTAGCGTATTGTTTTTTTACTTTTTCAAATTCAGCGCCAAAAAAGCTTCCTCTATTTACTGCAAGGCTATAATCACTATCAAAAAGAGACTCTAAGCTGGTTACATCCTTTGCGCCTTCATGCTTATAAAGCAGCATAATTTCTTCGCGGTACGCAGTAGTAAAGTGAGCATATTCAGCGCGTTTTTTAGTAAAGCTTGCTGCATAAGTAATATCTATATGGCCAGTTTTAAGCTCTTGCTGCACCCGCGAAAAGCTCGGAAAATAAACCCATTCAATACAAAAAGGCGAATCCTTAAAAATAGCATTAACTGTATCAACCTCTGTGCCTACAAAGTCATCACCTTGCTTAATTAAATAAGGCGCCCAATTAGTTTCGTTGGTGCCCATTATTAATGTTTTAGTACACGCGAGTGCATTACATTGAGTAAATAAAAAAATAAACGCCATTAGTAAAGTTTTCATATAAGGTCCTTACAAACGTGTTACTCAAATAGCGCTTTAAGTGCGGCTTTATTTTGTAAAATAAGCTGGTTAATTACTTTAACCTCGTCAACCGACACCGTTTTTTTGCTTAGCATTAAGTGAATGTCGTCTTTGTTTATTGCTTTAAAATTTGGCATAGCCACAATGTTTTTAGCGCGCTTACTAAAATAAGTGCCTACTAGCTCGTCTTCAATGGCAAAATCAATGCGTTGCTTATTAAGCATTTCAAAACGTTTACTGGTTGCACTGGTGTATTCTATTTGGCCTTTATGCGTTGTTTTATATTGCTCAAACTCAGCGCCGTAGTAACTACCAAAATTAGCGCCAATGGTTAAACCTTGGTTAAAAATATCAGCCAAATTTTTAACTTTATGTGTATTGTTTTTGTTTTCGTATAAGCGCATTACCTCGGTGCGGTAGGCTTTTGTATAATGAGCATATTTAGCGCGCTCACTGGTGTAACTTGCCGCCCAGCCTATGTCTATCCGGCCATGGCGCAGCTCGGTAAAAGCCCGTTTAGAATTAGGCAGCATTTTTATTTCAAAACAAAAAGGCGAGTCTTTAAAAATAATAGTTAACGCATCCACTTCTTTACCCTGTAACTGGCCACTAATGCCCATTACATACGGCGGCCAAAAAGCATCATGTGCGCCAACGCTAAGCGTTCTTTCGCAGGCAAACACACCCCAAGAGGTACTAAACAACACACACAATAGTAAGGTTATTAATTTATTCATTAAGACTCTGAGGTAAGCTTTTTTGTACGTTATTAAAACAGTATAACCTAGCAAAATAATATAATGGTGAAGGAGTCATTAAAGTTGTAAAAAAATGTATCTAAAAAGGAGGGGGTAAAGGTTTTAAAAAGGTAATTATTGCTAAATTTAATACAAACAGCGTATTAAGCATTACAGAATTTATATTTTAGGGTTGTCTAATCAAACATTGATAACTCGATTTGTGTTATCTTTAAATCTCTAATTTAAGGATTAATTAAATGATATATCTCGATTCAGCAGCTTCACATCCGCTACTTCCAGAAGTCAAACTAGCTCTAATAAAAGCCTTTGATAATTGTTATGCTAATTCCGCATCAGGGCATCTTTTAGGGGAAGCTGCTTTACAGAAGGTGGATGTAGTAAGAGAAGAGCTTGCAGATACAATCGGGGCCTACCCTAGTGAAATTATTTTTACTAGCGGTGCTACAGAGTCTAATAACATTGCTTTCAAAAGCCTTTTACTTAATAACGATCATCCTAAAGAGAAAAACCATATAGTAATAAGCGCGATTGAGCATAAATGTATTTTTGCAATATGCGAGTATTTAAAGCTGCAAGGTTTCGAAATATCCATCGTTATGCCTAATAGTGAAGGGGTAATTGAGCCACAAAGTGTAAGAGATGCAATACGTCCTTCTACTGCTCTTGTTTCTATAATGCATGTAAATAATGAGCTAGGGACTGTGAATCCAATTTCAGAAATTGGAAGAATTTGTTTTGAAAACAATATTCTCTTTCATAGTGATGCAGCACAAAGTTTTGGAAAAACAGAGATAGATGTAGACGATATGAATTTAGATATTATGTCGTTTTCGGGGCACAAAATAGGTGGCCCAAAGGGTATTGGTGCGATTTATATTCGTGACTTAAGAAAGAGAAATGTAATGCCAGTAATACATGGAGCAGGGCAAGAACAAGGGGTAAGAGGCGGAACTGTTGCTGCACCGTTAATCTTAGGGTTTGGTGAAGCTATAAACTCTTTTCCACAATATTATAAAGACTTTACCAATAACAAAATACGTAGTTACCTATTAGAGCAGCTTGTTCAAGCAGATATTTCTTTCTCAATAAATGGAAATAAAGAAGCGTTACCACATATAGTTTCTCTTACATTACCTAAAACAAATATTGGTGTTTTAGTAAGAGATAATGAAGACACTTTTTGTTTAGCTCAAGGTTCAGCGTGTTCTTCTAAAGAAATTGAAGCCTCTCATGTTTTAACCGCATTAGGATTGAGTCGTGAAGAGGCTGAGTATACTTTTCGTATAAGTTTTACAAACCAAATTACAACTAAAGAAATAGATCAATTAGTTAGCGCTATAAAAAAAGCGGCTATTTAGCCGCTCCTTTTCTATTTATAGCATGTTACACAGGCTCCACCGCCTTCTGCTTCATCATAAATATCATCTAACTCATTAAACTCGCAGTAGCCTTCAAAGTCGCCTAGTAAAGCATTACGGCGCTTCTTTTTGTTAAAACGAGCAACTTTCTTCTCGTGATTTTCAATAATACGTTTTTGAACTTCAGGATCTTCTAGTGTTTCTAGAGGCTGCCCTTGGCCCATCCAATAAAAGCGTTCACCTACAGTAGTATTGTTGTCATCGCCTTTTTCAAAAGCTTTGGCTTCTTCAAATAAATCAGGGTGCTTTTCCATAAGCTTAACCCATTCAATTTTTCTCTGATAAAAACAAAATGTACAACCAGAACGAGAGCGCCATTTATAATATTCTGGCAGCTCTAAGCCATTGCGTTGTAATATATTTTCAATATCACTCCTAACTATGCCGTGCTCTCTAAATGGAAAAACAGACTCGATAGGTTTTTCAATTGTCATATAACCAGAGCGATCAGGTTCATCAGCTCTAATGCCAACATAGTTTTTTATTTTATAGCCATCTTGTATAAAACTATCTAGCCACTGCTCAAACGGTTTTAACTTCATTTGAACAGTACACCAACGGTCGCGCTGTGAGGGTAAATAATTACCATGCTCTTTTAAAAGGTGAGCAAAATCTTTCTCGCCACGCCCTTCAATATTATTTAACGAACGCGCATTTAAGCGGTGTATATAGCCAAGCTTTTCCTCAAGTTGATCAATAAACTCATTAGTTTCTGGCAGTTCATAGCCTGTATCAGTAAAAAAGTACTCTACATCTAGATCTGGGTAAGTTTCTTTAACAAATAAAGCTAAAGCACTACTGTCCTTACCGCCTGAAAGGCCTAAAACATGTTTAACTTTCTCTGTCATCTGTTACCTCAACTTCATTCTGATCCATCAAATTTGTTAGTAAATTTGTAAGTGCTGCAAGTTGCTTTTCTTTAGGCATTTCTGCAATAGCGTGTTCAATGTTGTTCACAGCTGTTTGAACGTCACCGTCAGCAGCTAAAGCATGCTTAGTAAAGCTACTATATTCTTGATGGTTACCATCGTTGTCTGTAGTTATAAAAGCGATAGGTCTAGAAGAGCCTTGAGTATTAAAATTACTAAAAGATTCTATACGCCTAAATTGCACACATAAACTTTGCAGCTCATCTAATCCACTTCTTAAATGTTTATCAGTCCAATTACGCTCAGGAACACCTGTTAATATATTAATTACGAACTCAAATTTAGCTTTACCGTCTATATATTGTGACAGGCGCTTAGCAAGATCTTTTACCTTAGGGCGCTTAGCTTCTTTTTCAACTAAATCACAGCGCTCTTTTAAGGTATTATTAAAATCTTCACCAAGCATATTGACTATAATTTGTTTGAAGCCATTAAGTAGCATGTCATGCTGAGCACTTAGGTCTTCAATTGCAGTTTTTAGGTATTGGCCTAGCTTTTCTTCAACTTCAGGGTCATCTTTTTTAAACCCAAAAACAGCAGGCAAGTCGTCTAAAATAAGCTTATAAGGGTCGTTGGCAGCGATAACTTTATTTCTAAAATCTCTTGCTTGTTTTGTTAGCCCGTTTTCGTTTGAGCCTGTAAAGCTTTCACCACTCGTTTTTTTAACCCAAGTTGGTAGTTTATGGATAATCCCGACTATGTGCTTAGCAATATTTAAAATTGCAGAATCATTTTTAGCTTCACCTAAAGTGGCTTTTGCAAGGTTATCTAAAAGGTGACTTTGAATTTCTGAGATTTCAAAGTATCTAACTCCCGCTTCGCTCGGGTACTTATAGATTTTATTAACAAGTTCTTCATCAAGCTCAGGAATAAAAACAAATTGTTTTGTTGAATCCCAATCATAAAAAGCTACTTGCCCCTCTAATGACTTTAAAAGTGCTAAACCGTAAATGCGGCATAGTCCAGCTGTTAAGCCATAAGGAGGTAACATCCACATTTCATAAAGCTCTGCCAAGGTTACATGCTGCTTGGAAGAATTGTTCTTTATAAACTCAAAGCCGCTTTCAAATAAAGCATGCATTTTAGGGTTTGCTGCTATTGCATCTTTAGTCCAAGTGCTTGGAAATAAATAACCCTCTGGGGTTTCGCAATGCCACCCCTTACTTTTTAAACAAGAAAGGTAAAGGCCCTTTTCTGGGGGGAATGCCTTGTCATCAAAGCCTAAATCTTTTTCATCGCCATTCTCAAACATAGCGTTCATTAACTTACGAATAGCACTGTTTGCACTACCAGAGGGCTTAGAGCGATTAACTAACTCGTTGATTACTGACGGCGACTTATGGAATATCTTATCAGCTATATTAGAGGCTATTGTGGCTAAAGGTAATGTTGCTAATTTTTTACCACAGTATGACCAGCTAGCATTTGTATAGGCATTCTGTATTTCGCTGTCGACATTCGCTTGGGCAAACTTTATTCGGCTTTCTAGCTCGTTTTTAGCAATTAAATCGTGAGTGATCTTTTTCTCTTCTTTTAAGATCTTATGAAGTGCTATTAACTCAATAGCCGCCGTTTTTAAGTTTGTAAAGTCTTTGAGTGTACCTATTACCACAAACGGCATTTCTGCTGCGTTATCTTTAAGGGTTTTAGCAACTTCTGGGTTTGTTGGTAAAACAAAGTAAGTGAATGCCTCACCTGTTTTTGGCTTAGTTACAAACGTTTCAAATGCAGTGGTATCGAACTTATTTAATAATTTAGTGGTAGCCCAGCGCATAGTACCGGTTTTATGGTAATGTGCTGTTGCTAAAATATTTTGCGGTGTAGCGCATGCTTCTGTCCAGTCAACACCTTCACTAATAACCTCAATTTGCTCACTAATAAGATTATTAATATCAATATCACTACCTTGAAACACAAATAAAGCATCATGTTTCTGGCGATAAATAATTACAGTGCTTGCTTCTAGCTCTTTAATTGCATCATCAACGTCATTTGACTTATAACCACGACAAACAAAGTACTCTTTAATAAAACTGCGTTTAGCATGTAACTGATGATGAAAGCCAAAAATAGTTAATAAGGCAATGACCTTAGTAATAGCAATATGGAGTTCGTCACCTTTTTGCTCAGCTCTATATATAGCATCAGAGCCTTCAAGCCATGCTTTACTATCCTGCGAGGTAACAATTAAATGGTGTAAATTGTGGTAAAGGTAGTCCCAATACATTTCTGGGCGATAAAGATTTAGCTCCCCACTGAGCTCACAGTAATTTGAATCTAAAAACTCTCTAAATCCAAATTTTTCATGGGATGCTAAAAAGCCAAATAAGCTACGTTCGTTCTGAGAAAAGCGACGACGAGATACAGGGCCAAGCAATAAACTCACAATAGGATCTAGTGGTAATGTTTTGCTAAGTGCATGCTTATTTTTATTCTGGTTTGTAAAAGCGCTGCTTACAGTGCTAACTAAATCGGCGTATTTAGACTCTATAGATTCTGCTATCTTAGGTACTCTATATATAGAATCACCTACTAGCGTTAAAGACTCATCAATCGATGGGTTAAAGCTTAAATCGCGGTAGCGGCCTTGAACCTTACTCCATTCTTTTTGAGTTTTAACATCTTTATTCTTAGCGTAGTCAGAAAACGCCTGATGTAAAAAGCCCATAAGTAAAACAGGTCGTTTTGCCTGCTGTACAATATCGGCTAAAGATTGAAATAAGTGTAAATCTTTGTTTTCACGAGATTGATAGTCTAAAGCTTTACCCATTTCATCAAGTAAAATCAAAACACCGTCTTCATTCTCACTTGGTTTTTGTAGGAGCTTTTTTATTTCTGCTAAGCATTTATCATCGTCAAAGCTCGAGATTTCTTCTGAGTCAAAATTTTGGTTAAATGCATTTAGTAAGCTAACCAAAATACTGTTTGCCGGGGCTTCTAAACCACAAACATGCTTAACTGTTTGCCAGCCATTTTTTAACGCAAAGCGCTCTTCAAAATTGGTAACAACGCTTTGAGAGCTGTTTAATTTTTTTAGTGCATAATTACGTTGTTTTAAGTCAGTAGAAAGCAGGCAAGATAAAAATAAAGCAACGGTTGATTTACCCGACCCATAAGGCCCTGTAATTGTAAACGCGCGTTGTGTACTATTTTCAAATTCGCGACTAACAGTATCAAGTACATTTATAGCTGTACCATGTAGTACAAATTCATCTATAAATGGAGAAAAATCAGTACTCTCGGTATCAATTCGTGTCGAACTTTTGTAGCGTTGATTTATTGTAATTAAAGATTCAGACATGTTATTTACCGTAGTACATTTTTAAGTAATCGATCGCATTATTTTTTATATCAGCAGATATACTTACTTGACGTAAACCCAAAGAATCCACCCAAGTTACACTTTTATCAGTATAGCCCTGCGCTTCATCCAATTTTTGCCCCAGCCCAGACTCAGAGAGCCTAAAAATTCTTCCCGGTGAGCAAGGTTTTGTAAGTAAAGAATCAAAATCAACAGTGCCTACATTAGAGTCTTTTGTTTCCTCATTAAAAAACTCAAGCAGTGCATAAATAAATATTTCAACAGGTAGCTCAGGGCGTTCAGCAAGGTTACTTACATAAAAGCCGCCCCCATTATCTTGTACTAAATTTAATTCAGCTAAAGGAGAGGTAAAATGGTCTTCATCAACTTTTACAGCTTTTTTTGTTGTACTATTTTTTTGTTTTTTGCTGTAAGTATTTAAAAAACAATCTACATCTTTTTTTAGTGTACTTAAGTTACCCAGTTCTGTTTTAACTAGGCGTTTAGCATCGTCATAACAGTCATCTACTAGTTTACTTTTTTCAAAATATTGAACGTTAGAGTAGTTAAAAAAGTAACGATAAGCAGTTAGACTCATGTTGTTAAAGTTCAGCCAAAAATGAATAAGCCATACAGAACCAGGAAGCTCTAAAAAAGGGTCGTGTCCATCTACAGTTTTATCGCCAAATAAAAACTTTCCGTTATTTGCTACAGAATGAGCTGTTTCACCTTTGTTTATTTTTTCTATCACATTAGCCGACTCAGCCCAATACTGAATCGCCTTAACCATATTCTTGCCTACACCTAGTTCAACAATAGAGTGACGTATACTTTCTTCGTTAGAAGAAAAATTGCCTTTATTATTCAAGTGATTAATAGCTTTAAATAGCCATCCATAGCGTAAAGGGAAGGTGTCGTGCCCTGTAAATTTAGCTTTCATGCTTTAAACTGCTCCTGGAGAAATTGTCCAACGCCGCACATATTATACGGATTATCAGCTGAGAGAAAGCTCTAATTTTATAGTTTACTGTTTATTTATACAGCCTGTATTGATAAAAAACTTATCTTATGGGTTACAAATTTGTACCTTTCTTTGTATTATACATTTTTACTTATCTAATACTTTGATTTAGTGATAAAAGGTTGGGTTTTATATTGAAAGGGATATCAATGCTGACAAAAATTCTATCAAACTTTTCTGAGGATGAACTATTAAGTTTTCTTCCCAAAAATTCAATAAATTTCGCACTGCAACTTGATGCAAAAGATAATCAGATAACAGAAAACAACTCTTACAATAAAAACAAACTTGCCGGCATAGTTGCGAGTGTTAAACAGGTCGACTTTATTTTTGACTCTCAATTACGAAATAAACTCATCGACCGTTTATCTGCAACGCAACTAGCCGAGCTATTTCCAAGCTTTGAACTTGAAGCAAAAAATGTTACACCAAAATACTATGATGCGATAATAAGTTGGGCTAATGATAACCCTGAAAAGTTTGCTGAGTTACTAGGGCTTTCTGTTTTGTATGAAAGTCAGCTAGAGCAAGACAATGGCCTAGAAAGTATATCTTGTATTGAGCCAAACTACGGGCTCTACCCTTATCAACAAAGCATTAGTAAACAAGTTTTTTCTCAGCTCGGCCAAAATAAAAAACGAGTATTGATTCATTTGCCTACAGGGGCAGGTAAAACACGTACCGCAATGAATATAGCTGCTGAGCATCTCAGGCAATCAGAGAATAACTTAGTTTTATGGTTAGCAGACAGAGAGGAGCTTTGCTCACAAGCTTACTCTGAATTTTCAAAAGCATGGCAGTCTTTGGGTAACCGGCCTACCTCCCTTTATGGGTTTTATTCAAGTTCTAAAGAAAGCCTAAGTGGTATTGACTCTGGCTTTGTAGTTGCTGGCTTACATAAGTTTTTAAGTTTAAGAAAAAGTGACTCAAGGCAACTACAACTTTTATATAGCAAACTAGCTGAAAAAGTCACACTAGTTATTTTTGATGAAGCCCACAAAGCTGTTGCTCCTAAATTTCAAGAAGTGATTCAAGATTTTATTGATGATGAGGCGTTTCATGCTGACCTAATAGGTTTAACAGCAACCCCAGGAAGAAGCTACTCTGAGGATGGATTATCTGAAGAAGACGCTCGCCTAGCTAGTTTTTTCTATAACAATAAAGTTTCTATGCAAATTTCTGGCTATCTATCACCAATAGATTACTTAGTAGAAAAAGGATACTTAGCTAAAGCTAATTTTAAATCATTAAATTATGATCATTCAGGTATTGCTGCATACGAATTAAGAGATGCGGGTGGTGTTGAAACGATGACGACGCTAGCAAGTAACATAGAGCGTAATCGTCAGATCTTAAATACGATAATTGATGAATGTAACCTTGGCTCACAAATCATCGTGTTTGCATGTACCGTAGAGCACGGAATTAACCTTGCTACTGCACTTGCTTATCAAGGTATAAAAGCAGCACCTATTGATAGTAAAAATGACACAGCTGAGAGCCGCAGAGCAAAAATAGCGCAATATAAAAATGGTGAGCTACAAGTTCTCGTTAATTTTAATGTATTAACGGCAGGGTTTGATGCCCCTAAAACTAACGTTACCGTAATAGCTAAACCAATGAACTCTTTAGTCCAGTATTTACAAATGGCGGGCCGTGCCATGAGGGGTTATAAAAGCGGCGGCAACAAAGAATGCAATATTTATACAGTCATGGATAACATACCTGAGTTTCAAAGTATTAGCCTCGCATTTGGTTATTGGAATGATATGTGGGCAGAAAAGGAAATAAAATAATGAGTAATAGATTTTTAAGTGCTGAGACCGTTATTGAGTCATTAAGGGATAATGGATATAACAATACTGCTTACGCTTTAGCAGAACTTATTGATAATAGCTTGCAAGCAACGGCCAACCGTGTAGAAGTTGGCTTTATAGAAGAGCAATTAAACGCCCGAAAAAATTATACCGTATCAGAAATTTCTCTTTGGGATAATGGTGTCGGTATGGATATCGAGACACTTAGAGTTGCGATGCAATTTGGTGGCGGTACTCACCGAAAAGATACAGGCGGTATGGGGAAGTTCGGTATGGGCCTTCCTAATTCATCTATTTCACAATGTAAGCGTGTTGATGTATGGAGTTGGCAGGCCGGTGGAGAGCCTCACCATACTTACTTAGATGTTGATGAAATGAAAAGTGGTGCACTTGAAGAAGTGCCAATGCCTACAGCAAAAGCGATACCATCTAAGTACGAAAAAGCATTTTTTACTAAAAAGCCAGAATCTGGCACATTAATTATTTGGTCTAAACTTGACCGCTTAAGCTGGAAAACGGGTAAATCTATTTATCGCCATTGCGAACATTTAGTAGGCCGTATGTATCGTAATTTCATTAGTGATGACAATATAAAAATAGAAAGCATTACTTATCGTAAATCAGCGGATGACAGGCTTGATGTTTACGATAAAGAAACTTTTAAAGCTAATGACCCGATGTACTTACTTAAAAACACTTCATTACCTGAGCTGCCAGGAAGCTATAAAAACGAAGCATTTTTTGAGCAATTGGATAAAGAAGTAATTTCAGTTGAATATATTGATAAAGATGGTAGACCAAAAAGAGATGATGTCACAGTAACGACTTCTATTGTTAAAGCTAATATTGCAAATAAAATTTTAAAATCAACTTCTAAAAGTTTAGGTGCGACCGAGTGGGGTAAGCACTGCGCAAAAAATATAGGCGTTTCAATTGTTCGCGCTAATAGAGAGTTAGTTCTTAGAGACACTTTTATCCCAAGTGATTTAAGAAACTACAAAGGGCGATTTTGTGCCATTGAAGTCTCATTCCCTCCAACGCTAGATGCGATTTTTGGTGTAACAAATAACAAACAAGATGCTGTAAAGTTAATCCCTTATAATATGGGCAATATTTCTGAACAGGCCGGTTTTGACTCTGAGGCTGAGTATAAAAGAGATTTATTCAACAATGCAGACCCTTTACTTGAGGTTTTTAAAGTTACAGATGTTGTAGCTAAACAGGTTAAAGAGCTTGAGCGGAAGTTGAAAGAGATCAATGTTGCAGGAAAAGCAGTAAAAGGCACTGAAGAACCTAAGACAACTTCTGAGGGCGCTGCATCTAAAGCAACGCAAGGCTCTGCACATCGTGAAACTCATGGCCATAAGACTAAAGAAGAAACACCAAAAGAGCTAAAGAAAGAAGATGTCGTTGATCACCTTAAAAAAGCAGGTGGAATGAGTGATGAAGAGGCAGAAGAAAAAGCTGAGCGACTTATCCTTACAGGTAACCGTTTTTTAATTGAAGACGTAGCGCGAGATTCTGAAGCATTTTTTGACGTATCAACAAGTAAAGGCTTAACGCTTGTATTATTCAATACCAACCACGTTTTTTATCAAAAGCTGGTCAGTAAGCTAGATGGTGATGAACTTGAAATTATGCAAACTACCATTGCAGGTTTTGCACGAGTGATGAATGAAACCACCGATGAACGAAGACTCGCTTATTTAAACACCATACGCCGTGAGTGGGGCTTAGTTATTAGTGAATTTCTTCAAGGTCCTGAAGATGACGATGTGGACGACTTTTAATGTCGAGCTTAATCTCAAGTTCAGAGCTTACACACCAGCTAGAAGAGTTATTACCTAGCTGTAAAAATTTAACTATCATATCTGCTTTTATGACCCAACCAGCGACACGCTGGTTGGGACAGTTAATTTCTAACAACAAACCTAAAGTTCAGTTGATAGGCCGTTTTACGCCAATTGATTTTGCAAAAGGTGCAAGTGACTTAAATGCACTTCGTGATTGCATTAAAAATGGCTACCAAGTCAAAGCTCTCGTAAACCTGCATGCAAAAATTTATCAAATAGATCACGACACTATTTTTAATGGTAGCGCTAATTTAACAGGTAAAGGGTTAGCTTTAGTTAATAATGGAAATTTAGAATCGTGTAGCAGAGTAAATGCCTGTGAACAGTCTAAAGCATTCATTAATAAGATTGTTGAATCAACCACTGATTTAAGCCTAAATACGCTTGATAAAATGCAGGCGTATTTAGAAAAATTTGATGGTGCGGATGAAACGGATTTACCTGCTGTATGGCCTGAAGATATACTGCCACAAACAACAGAACTGTTTGTATCAGACTTCCCGTTGGGTAAACCTGGAGTTACTTTGAATGAATACCAACTCAACCCGTCATTACCCTTTGCTCAAATTGAGAATGCTAAAAGCGATTTCGCATTATCGTCAATTTTATTCAAGCAAACAAAGGCATACCGCTGGCTAAAAAAACAAATTATTGAAAACCAATTAGAGCGAGACTTAGGTTTTGGGCAAATATCACGACTATTGCATGATGCTTTAGCTGATGACCCGGCACCTTACCGTCAAGAAATTAAAGATCTCCAAGCAAATTTGTATTCTTATTTAAAGCTCTATGCGAGTGATGAAATAGAGGTTTATATGCCTGGTAGAAGAAGTGAAATAATAAGAATTAAACAAGAAGGGAATAGCGATGAAGCAAGTTGAAGATATTTTCAAACCAGCCACTAGGGACATTTTAACTTTATTTTCGAGCAACGGAGTGATTTTTCAAATCCCCTCTTACCAACGAAATTATGCTTGGGCGAAAACTGATGTTCTGAGGTTAGTTAAAGATATAGAGGAAGGTTTTCTAAGGCTTGATAACACCTCCCCCCTTCAGTCTTTATGCTTCTTAGGAAGCATAATTACAGTTAATATCTCAGAGAAATTAGACCAAACGAACTGCCCTCTAAATGTAGTTGATGGTCAGCAGCGATTAACAACAACTATGCTGTTTTTACTGAGTATTAACACACTCTTATATGAAACTTTGACTGAACTAAGTGAGCTTTCAACTGAATTAAGAAAATGGTTGAAATATGAAATAGATGATGTCCATGAGAAAACTATCAACTGTCTTTTTGAAACAAAGATACGAGAAGTAGCCGCATGGGAGTATATGCCCAAAATAGTCCGGGAGGGATTGGATACCCTAAGCTTTAGAAGTGACCGTTACAATTACACATCGCCAGTAGCAAAGTTTTTACATCAATATGTTGAATACATATTAACTAGGAATGATGGTGATACTTTTTGTTGGGAATTAAATGCATCAGAAGAAGAAAAAGGTATTAATGATGCTTTAGTCGCGATTATAGAGGAAATTAAAAGCGCATCATTTTTAAAAGAAACTTGCGCGAGTTCACTACTTAATTGCGAAGCTAACTTTTATAATTTAAAAGACTTTGATTTAGAAAAAATAAAATTGGAAATTAAGGATTTACCTGAAGACGAGTCTAATATAATTGAAAAATTGATAAAAATAATTTCTCTCTCAAAATATGTTTTTACTAATATTGTTATTACTGAAGTGAGGACATATGAAAAATATCAATTTGACGCGTTTGAATCATTAAATACGGCTGGAGTACCTTTAACTGCACTAGATATATTTAGAGCTAAAGCATTAAGCAATAATGATTCCTTAGTTACGGCCGATGTTGATAAATTGAACTCAATAGACTCTTACACACTTTCAATTCCTCAAAAGTCAAGAAGTAAGGTCTCAAGAGAAATTGTAACGGCATTTATTAGTTATGTATCAGGTATTAAAACTGAAGACCACCTTAGCTGGCAAAGAAACAAACTAATAGACCTTTACGATAATGCGAGTGAAAAAAAGTATACTTCTTCGCTAATCAGTGCGTTGAAGGAAGTTGTTGATTTTAGGAGGGATTTTTGGGATAAAAAAGAACTGATTAATCAGCTTGATGAATATACTGATAGAGATGAGCTTTTAGTTTACTTAGATTATTTTCGGGATCTTGATAGTACTCGTACTATACCTATACTAGTCAGAATGGTTAATATATTTACTGGTGAGTCATTAGTTAAATGTATAAGAGGGTTGGCAAACTTTACTTTACTTTGGCGTTTAGCTCACCCTAACACTTCGGGTATTGATAGCGTTTATAGAAAGCTTATGCTGGGTTCAGGAAGTTTTAAACCGCTTTGTGTAGGAGCAGAAAGTAAGAATGACTTATTAACTGAAATTGAGTTTCTGAGTTTCCTAAAAGAGGAACTTAAGAGGAAAAAGATTGATACATATTCTGCTTGGTCAAATAAGTTTAAAGGTATTCGTATATATGATGTGAGTAAGCCTTCAGCCAAACTAGCACTTTTATCTAGTCATCACCGTTCTAAGCTTGTTGATAAAAATGATTTTTTAATTACTCAAAGTGGCGTAAAAACCAGCACATCTAATAACTTGTTAAATTTGAGTACATGGAGAAGTGAAAGATATGCAACTATTGAACACATAGCTCCTCAAAATATTAAAGATGCAAAAGATTGGGATACCAAGATATATCAAGATGGAGAAGTACTCCCCAATTGCCTAGGTAATCTAACTTTACTTCCAGAAGCAGAGAACACGGCAATTGGTAATAATAGTTGGAGAATCAAGAAGCAATATTTTAAATGTTTTGTTGCTGAAGATGTTGCTGAAGTGGATTCAGAATTAGAAGAGCTTCATAAATCAGGGTTAACTGTAAAGAATGCAATTAAATCACTTATGAGGGAAAATCATGCTCTTGGCCTAGTGGTGCAATCTCTTCTTAATGTCGAAACATGGGATAGAGCTTCTATAGAAAAACGTCAAAAAAATCTTTCGGAGTTAATTTGGGGGAGTGCAGATGAAGCTCTTAAATTGGCTCCCTGAAACTATTAAAATTTCCTAATTTTTTATAAAAGCTAAATGACTTGAATTTAAGGGTCGTAGGTGAAATCGCGACTCTTTATTCTTAGGTAATAGCTACTTTTTAATAGTCAGCCTGTAGCGTTTAAGTAGAAAAAAGCGATAGTCTGTTATAGATAGCTCTTCAATTTTTAGTAAATTACGTGGGTTACTTCTGCTAAATTGATAGCTCTCAAAATGTGGGAATAGTTTTAATAAACGTTTATTAAACGCCTTTCGTTTTTTTATAATCATCAAAAGTTTCATCAATATAATCAATTTTATTGAGAAGTACTGGCCGCTTTTCTTCAATTACGTAATCAAAAAAATCAACATCCTGATCAGCCATTTTTATTTTTACTCGTTCCTTTAGCTTTGGAAGAGTTGAATCATAGAATCCTTCATAACCAAGTAGTGTTACCTTACCTGAATGTATGTGGATTTTTATAAGTTGAATATCATCAAGTTCACCATACATTTGTAGTGCTGCACCTATGTATACGCGAAGCACTAAAGGTAGTAGGGTAATAAAGTCTTTATGTAGTGTTAGCGCATGAGGCTTCCCGTTTTCAAAGTTGACTTTACTCGCTGGTAATATCTTCTCAGCTTCTAGGCACAGTGATTCAATTAGAGCACTATCTGCTATTTGAAAAAGCAGCTCAGTGGCTTGGTGCTGCGCTATTTTGTAAGTGTCGAAGAATGCTTTAATGTCGCGCTTTAAGTCTTCAGGTTGTTGCGTGTAAGGCTTTCGCTTTTCAAACATGGCAAGTGCAAAGTAAAGGAGTAAATCTTCTTTACGCATGGTTTCTGCTGTTTTTAGCTCGTCTTCTTCAAACCATTTTAAAACGAGTTGCAGTGCTTTTTTATTAGAGCCAATAACCTCTTTTATTTTGTCACTTTGCGCAAACTCATTGTTTGCTGGGCTGCGCCCAAGGGTTAAACATGTGAGCCAAAACGATTCAAAAAGTTGCTGGTGCTGAGTAAATAAAATTCGTGCTTGCTCTTCATTTACAGGCGCTGGTGTTGTGAGATGCTGCCACTTATAAGTACGTTTATGGCGGTTTTGTAAAAAGTGTTGTTCGAGTTGCTTATCCTTGAATATGTAATAAATGCCGGGAGCAACAGCAATCGCATTGTCGTCGACGCTCATTTCTATAAACGCTTTAAGCTCTGCTTGCGTGTAGTATTTTTGAAAGGTGTTACGACTCGTAATTACGCCATCTTTATAAGGTTGAAATTGACTAACGAGTGATTCGTTACCTAACATTGCAGATACAACCAATAGCTTTTGTGAAAGCTCCCAAGCGCCTACTAGCGCTTCTATTCGCTCATCACGGTCTTCTATTACATTTATTACAAAACCAATATTAACAATGTCAGAAATAACTTTATCAGTATCCGGGCGGTAATTAAGATCCCAACCTAAAGCATCTATTCCATGAGCCTCTAACTCCCTTAAGTCATCACCTCGGCCACAACCGTAATCAAATATAGAATAATCACCATTTAATAAGCCGTTTTTAGCTAGTGTTTTTAAAGGGGCAGAAAGTTCATGCCGTACAATTGCCGTTAAATGCCGATCAATTGTTTTGTCATCAGTTGGGCTTTGGACTGCAGAGCTGCGAAATAAACGCCCGTCAACTAGTTCATATCCTTTTTTAGTAATTAAACGCTCCCACGAGCCTTTAAAGCCGATCATACGTGTGTTTTCGTATAAGCCAGCTTGTTCACCTTCAGCAGTTAGGTCACAAAATAATTGGTAGTGTTTATTAGCTGGCGAAACCATGGTTTCTTTTCTGTGTAAAATAGGTGGATTTTCGCTGTTATCGTATTTTGTTATTCTGTGCGACAGTTTTGCTAGATCTACAGTTACGCTTTGTTTAAGCGCGGGGTATGAATCTTCATAAAAGGTTGGGTAGCTTAACAGTGAAAGCCTAAAGTCACTTTTAAACAGCTTGATTAAGTCGAAATCGGATTCATCAACCTTTAAAGCTTGCGCAACAACTTTAATAAATTTAACTAAATCGGCAGGTGCATCAGCAAATGTATCTTTATGGAAATAAATTGCATCAGGTAGCTTTTTTGCTATTTTTACTTTTTTTACAAGTTGCTTAAATTGCTCTGCGTTCATAGTTTAATAATTTGCTAAGTGTAATGCCTGCACTTTACAGGGGCTTAATGTATCCAAACTATATAGCTCATCTTGTTGATTTACAATACAAGAGCACTCTGCAATATAAAAGTCGATTCCTTTTTCTGTTTTTATACTTCTCAAGTAAACGGGGACTATAGGCATAGACGAGGGTAACTTTTGTAATAGGCTTAAACTTGGGTAAAGCAATTTGTGTTTTGCTAGTGAATCAAATTTATCGCCATGCTTTGCTTCAATTACAAATAAGTGTTCTTTACCGTCTCGCTTAGCAACAAATACAGCATCTATTTCAACTTGACCATTTATATGCTCAAGAACAAGGCTTTCGTTAGCGAGTGGTTTAAAGTTAAATGTGAATGTACTTTGCCCTGTTGCAGGTACAACGATGGTTTTATCATCTTTTAAGTTAAGTGCTTCAGCCAATAACCCTGATGCTATAGCTAAATTAACAACAGAGGTTTCAGTAACTTTAGGCAGTAGTTGAAATGCAAATAAGCTTCTTATTGATACGTTTGGCAAAAATAGCTCTGGCTGTAATTGACCAAACAGCGCTTGATCGTTAAAAAAGAAATCGTTTACATCATTGGATTTTACAAGTGAAAAATAAGTTTGATTATCACCTAAGCGAGAGCCAAGCCTAAGTACCATCGTATTATAATCTCGTAAAATTTTTGGCAGCTTTTTTATTGAATCTATCGATATTGATGCTGCAGTATTGGCTTTTAAATTATTGGTACTTAAATATTTTTGAAAGCCTTGAGGGGGAGACACTTTTTGCTCATTGGCTTGCATTTCTTGCAGTAAATTATGAAATATCACTTATTCATCCTTGATGTCAAAATAATAAAAGTACGCGCGACCGCGCTTTTCAAACTTAAGCTCGCCACGTTCGCGGCGATGCATTAACTCGCAGTCTGTTATTTTTAGATGTTTTAGGGCTTCTTTACTTGAAAGCCATTTTCTCTTTTGATCTTGATTAGCCATTTAACTTGCTCAAATCCAGTATAAATTAAATATACATAACGGTAATACCAACAACAAATTTAAAGGCCGCTGTTAAGACAATCCCCCCGTCATTTTGCCTGAAAGGACTCAATTGATGAGTAATTGATTGCATGGAAGCAAGTGAAGCCGTGACTTCGCCATGGACGGCGAATACACGGCGAATACACGGCGAATACACGGCGAATACACGGCGGTTACGTTCATATCGATTTAGGCTTTGAGGAAATTGCAAAATACTCGGGGCGCCGAAAGATTCCAAAGAGAAGTCGGCGGTTACTTCTCTTTGGTTGCCATCGCCAACGCGATATTTGTAAATTATTTTAAAAGCTACGCTTTTCGCGCGAGCAAGCTTCGCGCCTACTGCAAATTTTAAGGCTGTAGCTCAAATATTTCCCCCTTCGACTTCACCTGAAAACACATAATTAATGAGTAATTACCTCGCATGGCGGAATTTTGTTCCGGACAAATTCCAAGTACCTAAATCCCTTTAGGCAATGCGAGAAAAGCGATGCTTGCAAATGGGTAAAAAACGTAGTTTTGAACGAGAGGGTAGGGATACCCGAACTGGGCAGCGTACAGGGATGTGAAAGTTGTGCTTTCATCGCGTTTACGTTCATATTAATTTTGTGTTTAAAAATAAGTAAAGTTGCGGGGCGTCGTGGGTGACGAATGACCAAAGCGTAGCTTTGCAGCTTGAGGAAGTGGAAGCATGGATACTGACAGGAACCCGGCTTCAGGGATGAATTATTAGCAGCAGAGCTTGTTTGAAGAAGACCGCCCCTTGGTTGCCATCGCCAACGCGATATAAGGAACTAAAAACACAGAGCGCGAGCAAACTTCGCGCCTACGTCGAGTTCTAACAGAACATTTTGATATAACCTTGTAGACGCGCAACTTGTTGGCGTTTTAAAAGCAGGGCTTTTACGTTGTTAATTTATTGAGTAATGAGAAGCTGCGCTTCTAACGTGAGCAAGCTTGGCGCCTACGGTAAACTTGAATGCCGCTGCTTGAAGCTCATTACGTCTCTATTTAAATAATATTGCAATCCTAATAAATACCGCTAAACTAATCATTAATGTATTAATGACCGATTTGGTAGTCATCTATGAGATCAGAACAAGCATTAAAGCTGGCGCGTCGCTTGGGTGATTTAATTCGTCAGCATCGTACTTTACTTTATACCCAGAGCACGTTCGCTAAGATGATTGGTGTATCTCGTTCCACGGTACAAAAGCTTGAACAAGGAGAGGTAGTAAAAAGCGATATATTGTTTGAAGCCCTTGTTGTCCTTCAATTGCAGGGCTCATTGCTGGATGAAATTAACGAGCTAGCCGCAGATGTGGGCGGTTATAATGCAAGACAGCGTAAAAGCAATAAAACTCAGGTGATTAACGATGACTTCTGAAGCTTATGTATTTATTGACGGTTTAGAAGACAGCCCCATAATTTGTGGTTTTTTTAAGTTAAATCCACAAACTGGTCGAGGTGAGTTTAACTATGGTAAAAGTTACCTTGCGCGCTCTGATGCGTTTGCGCTCGATCCGCTGCATTTACCATTACAGCCTGGCATAGTTAGTTATTCTGCCAATAAAGGTGTGTTTGGGGTGTTAAGTGATGCGGGAGCTGATTCGTGGGGGCGTAAGCTTATACTGTCGTTACATAATACCAAGCCAAAGAATGAGCTAGAATTTTTACTCGCAGGGTCTGGGTATGGTGTTGGCGCTTTGGTATTTAGTTTGTCGCGCAGCGCATCAAAACATAAAGCGAATAAAAATACATTAGCCGATTTAGCCTTGTTAGATCAAGCAAAGGACGATTTGCTCGCCAATAAAGCGATTTCACAGGAAGCAAAAAAAGCCTTTGAATTTGGCCAAAGTATGGGGGGAGCAAGACCTAAAACCTCTGTGAAAATTGATGAAAAGCTTTATTTAGCAAAGTTTAATCGTCAAGACGATTTGTTTAATTTAGCTAGGGCTGAGCATGGCGCTATGTGTATGGCTAATGAATTGGGGATTCGCACTGCAAATACCCGTATTCATGAAACAGAAAATGGCGATGTTCTGTTAGTTGAACGTTTTGATGTAAGCGATGACTTACCAACTCATCACTTTTTAAGCGCCAATAGCTTATTACAAAAACCAAAAGTCGCGATAAGCGACTTAGCAACATACTATAGCTACGGTGAACTGGCAGAATTTATTCGCCACCACACAGGTGAGTTCGCTGCTGATGCTACAGAGCTCTACAAGCGAATGGTATTTAACGTGTTTATTGGTAATACCGATGATCACAGTCGAAATCATGCATTTTTGTATCACTTTGCTGGGCAAACGTGGCGTATGAGCCCCGCTTATGATATCACCCCTATTAATAACTCAAAGCAGCATGGCATAGGGCTTGGTGATGATGGCCGATATGCTAGTATCGATAATTTATTGTCGCAAGCCAAACGCTTTGGCCTCAACAAGGCTCAAGCAACAAAAATAATTGCAGAGGTTGAAAGCTATACTCGCCAGTGGCCAACGCACTTTAAACGTTTTGCTAATATCAGTGATATTGACATAAAGCGCTTAGAAAGCGTGATCCCTCATATAAGTTAAAGATTATTTAAGCATTCATTAGATAGTTAATGACTGATTAAGTGGTCATTTATTGGTTGGTGCTTTTATGAACCATAAAGAAGAAATGAGAAGGCAGCGGGCTTTTGGTAAAACCTAGCTTGTAGCTCTAAACCAGCGCCAGGTTAGTCGGCCTGAGCTTTATTTGTGGGCTGATAAACGCCATTATCTAACGCATAAAAGTAAGCTTGATAGCGGCTGGTTTGCTCAAATTTAAGTAATTGCTGATTAAAAAATTTCAAGCCGCTGCTTACTGTGTTCGTTATTTTTGGCGAGCATCATAAAGCTTTGAGATGATGGTTAATCGAGCTAGATAAGTTAGGTAACCTACTGGCCAAGGTAAAGTTAACTTTAATATACATAACGGTAATAACAACAACAAACTTAAAGGCTAATGCCAAGACAATTTCCCCGTCATTTTGCCCGAAAGGACTTAATTGTGAGTAATTGATTGCATGGCGGAATTTTGTTCCCGACAAATTCCAAGTACCTAAATCCCTTTAGGCAATGCAATTAAAGCCGTGACTTCGCCATGGACGGCGAATACACGGCGGTTACGTTCATGTCGATTTAGGCTTTGTGGAAATTGCAAAATACTCGGGGCGCCGAAAGATTCCAAAGAGAAGTCGGCGGTTACTTCTCTTTGGTTGCCATCGCCAACGCGATATTTGTAAATTATTTTAAAAGCTTCGCTTTTCGCGCGAGCAAGCTGAGCGCCTACAGGTGTTTAGGTGGGCTTCGTCGCGTGAGTTTGAATAATGCGACATGTACCTGTTTTTAAGGTATAA
>BCQL01000010.1_pt1 | contig 21369 bp, 21 predicted proteins | sample 1008151 | NCBI WGS metagenome assembly BCQL01 (sample SAMD00035459, study PRJDB4067) | museum specimen metagenome | biome: marine biome; feature: sea shore; material: organic material | host: Otohimella japonica | place: Japan:Kanagawa | collected 1927
CAAGGTTTGGTTCCGAAGCCGCAAATAAAGCTTGATAGTAATCAGGCTTTAAACCATATTCCATAGCCTTTGAAACGTCAAAAAACGGTGATTCATGCGGTGTCATCGGCGTACTTTCTTGAGGACTGTCGAATCTGACTAATTTAGTATCACGCGATATATGTTCAACTATCTTACCAGACGCACCTATTACAGGAACTAGATTGTCCGTAGGAGTCCCTTCCTTACAACTCAACCTAAACGGATCTACCCAATTCACCGGATTTGGCGCATATTGATAGTGGTTTATCCCACCCACAAGCCCTATCGGATCTTGGTTTATAAAGCGCTGTTGTTTGGGGCTGTAGTAGCGATAACGGTTGTAATGTAAGCCGCTCTCTTCATCTAAATATTGCCCTTGAAAGCGGATTGGCTGAGTGAAGGTGTTTTCTTTATTAGTGACAGGCTCGGCTTCTGGTTCTTCATAACCATACACATCGGCTTGGTTTTCCCACACGACTTCTGCTTTGTCATTGGTTACAAAACGTGGGGTGTTAAGCTGGTCTAGGTGGTAGTAGTACACCTCGCCTTTTTTAATAAGCGCTACTGGATGAAATTGATTAGGCAGGTTGATATATCACGTATATTCACCGTGTTGGCATTCGCCGATTAGCTGGTCGTTATCCCAAATGTAGTCAATTTACCGTGCTCGGTGTGCTTAGCAATACGACGACCGAGTGGGTCGTAGTCGTATTGAGTGAGTGTGCCGTTGTTGTTAAAACAGCTTAGCTGGTTAAATGCGTTATATTCACGGCGGGTTTTAATGCCTTTGCCGGTTTCGCGTATTTGGTTACCAAAATCGTCGTAGTAAAAATCGCTGTCGCCAAATTGTGTTAGGCGGTCGGCGTCGGTGGCACTGTTTATTGTGGTGTTGTTAGTACTTTCATTGTTTGCTACTGAGTCAACGTTGCTACTATTTAGCGCTAACTCATTGTATTCGCTATGCGTGGCGCGTGTTAAATCAATAGAAGAGCTGGCTGTATGCTCGTTACTGGCAGTATCATGTTCTATACCCTGCTCGCCTATATCTCTAAGGTCTGCATCGCTTGTGTTTGATTGAACAGTCTGACTTTGCGGGTTACCAAAGCTATCCCACTGGTAGTTTGTGATTGTATCAGCAACTGAGCTTGCCAATGTTTGTTGTATTAACTGGCCGAGGCTGTTGTATTCAAAATTAATACTTTGGCTGCTTACGCCTTCGTTTTTACGAGCTATAAGCTGGTTTATGCTGTCGTAGTTGTACGTACAGGTATCAAATAGCGCTTGCTCAGGATGGGTTAACTGCTGCTGTGTTAAGCGGTTAAATACATCAAACTGCTGACTAAGGGTAATACAGTTACCAAACTGCTGGGGTTTAATATTACCTTGGCTGAATTAAATAATACATCCACTCTAATTTAGCAAGCAAAGCTGCCAAACTTCAAAATTAAGATGGGAGTCAAGCTTATTTTTTACTGTTATATCATATTAAAATTAGGGTGGGTGCCTAGTTTATTTTTTGAATAAAACTTATCTTCCTCTGTAAATTTAATAGATCCTCTGATAAAGACAAAATATTTCCCATTATTCCAATTACTAAATCTCAAAAACTATAAATCTACCTCAATTATGTTTTCTATATTTGGGGTTGATTCTAAAAATAACTTCCATTCGACAAGGGCGTTTTTCAGCTGTTGCGTAGTTAAAATTTGAAAGTAGCTATGATCAAGTAAAGAATAAATTTGTGCGTTCTCAATTGTAAATTCAGCTCTCCACCTCTCACGATCCCAATCAAAAGAGGCACATTCAATAGTTAAAACAGAATTTATTCTTTTTATACCTTCCTCAACCCAAGGAATAGTATCATCGTATGATAATCCACCATCATCCATGAGGAGACTAGATAGGATACTTTTATCATCGTTATTATCTGTGATTGAAGAGCAAACTGGATAAATAGAATCAACATCTCTTTTCCAAGAAAAACTTATTTTCATAATTAAACCTTAATATAATGAATAAACAGTAGTTTTTGGTTCAAGCCTCCCTTTTACTTTAATTCAACTGGGCGTTGTTACTGTAGTGGCTGTGAAAATTTTTAATAACTCTGATTTATTCATCGACTACTTTCCATGGTTTTAATTGGTCGTCACTAAATAAAAATACCAAGGCACTGCTAAGCAAACTCCTCCTAAAATTCCTTGTCGACTCAAGCGCCCAAATACAGCGCAATGAGCACCAACGTATAGTGCAAGACAAACCATAAAAGCCGCTAAAAATAATACCCAAAATTGATCTATAAATAGAACGGGTAACAACACACATAATGTTGCTAATGTTGATTCCAGTACCCACTTTACTGACGAAACTTTATCAGTTTGGCGCTTCATGGTTATCCACAACATAAAAATATAAAGACCATGGCAAACAATAATTAAAAACAGCAGCTTCATAAGAAAATCTCAATAGTCAGTATTATGGTAGAAAGCAACTTCCCGAACGCATCATGAATCATGCACTTTAGACTACAAGTCTATTTGCCATTCTAGCTGGCACCATGGGTGTTCATCGTCAGCTAAAATTGATGTCAATTCTTCGACATCTAATTGAATCTTTTGCTTTATTTCAAAATCATTAGGGTAACGTTTAGTGCCTACCGGTTCAGCTAAGTTAATACCAACCCAAGTCAAGCGACCAACAAGGTGACTCAAGCCAAATTCTTGCCAATCAGTAAACAATTGCTGTGCAATCTTGCCCAACACGAGTAAATAATACCAAGCCTCTTGTTCTGTGATTAAACCAGTAGTAAACGCACACCGACATAAAAACGCAGAGCGTCCTATATCAAAACCTTTAATTCCACAGTTTGATAATGCAACATTATGTTTTTGAGCCCATGCACTAACCACATATTCATCACTGTTTTTATCTTCATTTTGATTTAAAAAAAAGCGTTCAATGTATAAGTCATGACGAACGCTTTGGGCTAAACAATTCATAAACTGACCACTTCGAGCTGTGTCTGCAAATACATCTAGAGTTTCAACTAAGTCAACTTTGCTATGTATATCATAACTATTTTTCAATACTTTTATATTACCATTGATAATTGCTTGCAATGGGTATGTCTTACTCTTATGTAACAAACAATCCAGAGAATAGCCATTTTGCATCGATAGGTAACCAGATAAACTAATTAACCAGTGTTTCTGCTTATTAGTTAATGATTGGCTTTTAAGCATTAAATCTGCTTGACTATTGTCCATCAACTATCTCCTTTTTATTCTGTAATTGCATACATAGCTCATTATGTGTTGCTTGATAGGACAACCCTTGCTCGATAAGTTTTTCAGCACACGTAATGGCTGAATTCAAAGAGTGAACAGCGTATGGATGAGTATTATACTCGTATGCTGCTTGTTTAAATGACTCTAGAGCTTTGCCATACTCGTTTAATTCTAAAAGTGCGCATCCTTTAAAATAATATGCTTGTGGCGCTGTGCGTAGGGCTTTAATTGCTATGTCAGCTAACATAATACAAGTATCATAGTCTTGTTGATCAAATGCAGCCTCTAAAAACTTTAAACAATCACTCGGGTTATAAAGCATAAATTGTTTAATTTCTTTGACACAATTAAGGGCATCACGTTGGCGGTTTTCAACAACACTATGGTCCTCGTAATCAACTAACTCTGTATCTCGAATACATAATATAGCCAGTGCAAAGATTTGCATTGATTCAATATGCCATATTGATTCAAGTGATCGTCTGACTGAATCTCGCTCATTTGTTAGTTCAAGTATTTCCATTTCTTGTTCTGTATAACAACGAGGTTCTAAAGAGCCAGAAAAGAAGGCTGTTTGATAGAAATCGCTAAAAGTGGCAGTATGTTCTTGTATTGTTTCTACTAGTAATTCATAGGTAATTAAATCGTAACAATACCTTACTAGTTCAACAATGAGTGGCCATAGCCACAGCTGGCGTTCAATATATAGATCAATAAACAATAAAAACTCAGAATATGCTTCATCTAAACGATGTAATTTACATAAGCATAAAGCCTGTAGGTAGTTGGCTTGCTTTATGAATACATGTTTATATTGCTCAGTAATTGATAGAGCATCCTGATATCGCCCATTTTCATACAATAACGTCGCAATTTTTATAGCGTTTTGTGTTTCATCAGCTCTCAACTCTCGAATATATCCGCGCCTTGCTGTTATTAATGCAACCTCAATTTCCATATCGGTAACAACACGTGTTTCTGCATCTAAATAAAGGTAGGCTCTTTCAAAATTATTAAGCTTTAAGTAACACATGCCAATGTTTTTAAACATCACCTTGGTGCAGAAGTCGCGATAATTTCGCTCTTGCTGTATATAAAGCTTAAGTGCAAGCTCATAATTTTTTAGTTTATACTCAGCATGTGCCTGATAATTTAAGAGGGACTCTTCGGTGTAGGGAATTGTTAAAGGTGTTAGGATACGTTTGATACTACTATAGCCATTAATTGTCCATAAATACTTAACTATATAATTGTAAAGAGGAAAGTCAGTTTTAAACACCGGCTCTATTTGCTGAACTATATCCTCTATTTCTTCAGCAGAGAATGTATCGTACAAACATTTATCTTCAATATAACTACGTATTTTAAGATGACGATTAAAAGCTTCAAAATCAATATCATCACTAATGTTCTCAACTAAGCCATCGTTAATTCTTTTTGGTAACGTTTTTATGTAACGAGATAAAGCGATCGCCGCTTTTTGGGTCGTATCATCACTACTGGTAGACAAGCCATCGGTAATTTTTAAACTATTATCCAAAAATATCCATATATTTTCAGGTAAAAAGAAGTGATTAGAAAAAAAACCAAGTAAATTCTCGGTCAACGTCTTACTTTGATTAACGTCCCAAAATATTGGGGCCGCGAATAACATTTTCCACTTTTCTAAACTGTGTCTACCTAAAATATCACTATAAAGTTGTTCTAAAGCAAGGTTGAGTTGGGGTATCGTGTGAATGATTGAAAACTCAACAGGCTCGTCATTTGTATTATGATTTGGACTAGCTTTAAGTTCAAAAAAAACTTCAGCCTGTGTATTTTCAATATCAGTATCTAGCTGTGGCTGATCATCCTTAAGTAATACATCATCAAGTATTATTGAATTATCATTATCATTTTCAGCATCGTCACTTTTTGAAATTTCTTTTAATGCTTGATCATACGCTTTACGTAACGCTTTAAATTCTTCAGGGAATTCTGCGGGCGGCGTTTTTTTTAATAACTGCGTATATGCTAATTTTACGGCGCGTTTATCTTGTGTTGGCTCAATACCTAACACTATCCAATGGACCATTTAGTTTACTCTTATATTGTAGGCACAAATAATAAAATGCATGTTAATAAGACATATGCAAAAACACTTTTATACGCTCTTTTGCAGCATCAATTTTATGATTATCATGAGTTTCTAACGCGCGCTCAAAAAGCCCAATAGCTTCACCTACTTTTCTGCGCTTGTCGCCTAAGCCCTCTTGGAACATACGCTCAAGTTTCGCTTTAAAAGAGGTGTTAGCAAGTTTGTTTTTTGGTAATATTTTTAAAGCTTGAAGCCTTGCAAATTGCTCTTGCAATTGATTTTGGTCAAGCTCTTTAACATTCTCACCAACATAAGTTCGGTATGTTTTTTCAGAATCCTTATTTTTAACTTCGACTTCAATGACACCATTGAGATCATAAGTATAAGTTATATAAAAAGACTGAATTTTGTTTAAAGGTTCAAGTGTAATGTCTAATGCTCCCATTAACACATTATCTTTAGGTAAGTAATTTTCACCTTGGTAAATATTAATCAAGACGCTTTCTTGACTCGGATGTTTGGAAAATAAAGAGCGAGTTTCACTAACGGGGATTGTAGAGTTACGCTCTATAATTGGTAAAAATTCAGGTTGGTTATGCTCGTTTGATATCTCAACGCCCAGTGTAAAAGGGCAAACATCCGTCATAATTACATCTTTGAACTGATTATTTCGCGCATTCATACTTGCTTGAATAGCTGCACCAATAGCAATAGCGTGGTCTGGATTATATTGAATTTGTGTAATGCGCGAAAACGCATGATTAATTTGCTGGCGAAAAATTGGCATTCGGGTGGCACCACCCACAAAAACCAAGCCATCTATATCATCTATCGATAATTGTGCATCCGTCATTGCTCTATGAATAGGAAACTTAACACGCTCAATTAAATCATTACAAATATGCTTGAAATCGTTTTCATCAAGAGTATAAGTTAAAATATTTCCTTCATATTCAAAGTCAAAGTAGCCAGAGCCTTCGCTGGTTAGCTGACATTTTAATTGATCGCATAAAGACCAAATATTTCTCTCATCGCCATTAGTTAAACAGTTTGGTTTAATACTGTGTTTTTTATATAAATCGTCTACGATTGCTTGAGTAAAGTCGTTCCCACCGAGGTAGTTATCACCACCAGAAGCGTGAATCTCAAAAATGTCATTAAACACTTCAATAACAGATACATCAAACGTTCCCCCCCCGAGATCAAGCACTAAATAAGTGTTATCTGAATCTTTGTTGTCTAGTCCGTATGCAAGCGCTGCGGCGGTTGGCTCGTTAATTAAGCGCTCGACCGTCAAACCAGCAAGTGAAGCTGCCTGCTGTGTTGCTTGTCGTTGTTTATTATTAAAATACGCTGGTACCGAAATAACAGCTTCAGTAATAGGTTGTTGTAAATATGCTTCAGCTTGCTCTTTAAGATGCTTAAGTAAAATAGCCGACAGCTCTATTGGTGTATAATATTGCTCTTCTAGTTGGTAAACTTTGTCCGTTCCCATAAAACGCTTGAATTCAGACACTGTCAACTCAGGGTGAGTCGCTAAGCGGTCGCGAGCAGCTTGACCCACTAAAACATAATCACCTGTAAAGCTCACAATAGATGGCACCAGAACATTGCCTTCTAAATCAGTAATTAGTTTAATGCCATCATCTTGCCATACACCAATTAAACTGTGTGTCGTTCCCAGATCAATCCCTATCTTCATATTAATACCTTTTATACTGACAATTATTACATCGCTTTTTATTTTTAAAGCCTCGATTTATAAGACTACTTATTATATTGGCATTGATTGTCATGTGTAAATAAACCCACATTACCCAATAAGCGCTGTCCAGTTTGAGTTGCTCCCCTCAACAATGAAGGTTGGGCATAATGACTTTGATTTAGTCTCATCATCAGCGTATTTTGCTAATATTTCTCTTTCAAACTCGCTGACTTTACGAGCTTGCCCTTAATCCTTATTATCTGCTCTCGTTAACATTTCAGCATTTGCTAGCTCTATCGTGTTTTAGCCCAATACTTAGGGTAACTTCCGGGTAAACCGTCCCATGTTTCTATTGCTAAAATTTCATCCGAGTTAGGATACTTATCTTTATCTGGATCTAATGAATTTAAATAAGCAAAGTCTTCGTCGTATTTAAAATCAATTGTAAAATCACCTTCTGAAGTAATTTCAACACGCGCTTTGTTCCAAGGGACATCATTTTCATTTTTTTGCATAAGGTGATAAAGCGCACGGAAAGCTTTTCCACATTTTGCATTTTTAGCAACTCCATTTATGATATTTGTGTCAAAATTGAATTTTTTGTTATTTAAAATGTATTCCTGATTAGATTGAATTGCTCCATCAGGATTTAATAATAAAACTTCAAACCAAGCCTTTTCCCATTGTTCAGGGAGAACATTAAACATTGCTTGCCCTATATGAATGTATATATCGTCAATTGTATCGAACATCTCATATCCTTAATTGGCTACAGACTGGCTTTATAAAAGTAAACCCAACCAATTGGCTAGCTACATATGCTGGCCTTTTAGTTATAGAGTTATAATTTATATCATTTCTAATTTATGTGTAATTTGAGATTGATAAAAATCATTTCCATTTCGTTGATCAAAAGCCTGAGCAATCTGCGAAGCCTTGTTATAAAAGCAGTCGAATAGTGTTTTGGGATTGTACCTGTCATTTTCATTATATAGTTCAAAGCTTTTAGGCATTGTTAAAAATATTGATATTTTACCATTGTTTAGTATTGATTTTAACAACATAGAAATACCTAAGTAATATTGGTAATGCCCTCGTTGATCTATATTTTTAGAAAGCCAATCATAATGGTTTTGTATTCTGTCTGTGCCGGTTTCAATTAAATTATGAATGGCACAATACTGTATTTGTAAGCCAACCTGATGTAAAAAGTTCGGATTGTCACGAATAAGTTGATAGCCAGAAGTAAGTAGCATTTGCCCTAAGTCATCTTTACCCAGCTGGCTTGCGGTAATAAGTAATTCTGGCAAGGTTAAATGAGGTACTTCGGCACAGCTTTGGTTACCTTGAATTAAAGGTAATGCGGTATTTAATGCCTCAGAATACCTACTTAACGCGGTAAGTAGCACGACCATAAAATGGACTTCACATGCTGCACAATCTGCAAAACGGTCATTTTCTAAACCTTGACTAATTTGCAGTTGCTCAAGGCTCTTATCCAGTTCACCCATGCTTAAATAAAGTTGGGCTTGCATGTAATGTACTGGCCTTAAGCTAAAACCTGCTTGAGCGTAATGTTGCTTCATATTATCTATTAACTGCTCTAACTTAGCCCGGCTTATAGAATGAAAACCAATAGCACAATCTATTACATATTTATATTTCCACAGCATATTGGTTAAAGGAAATTGCTCTGGATATTTTTCGCATTGCGCAATACACCAACCAAAATTAACGAGTGCTTTTTCTGGTTGCCCCGCAAATGCGGCGTCTTCAATTAAACTAACTCGGCTTCTATATTTTAAATTAATATCATTACTTTGATCGGCTAATAAAATAGCTTGTTCCCCAAGCTTTATTTTTATTGGGTCACCGTCTTTTAAACGGCTTGCTTTGAGTATTAACTCATTTACAGTGCTCATATTATTTTTCCTTAAACAATAGCTTAGTGCTGGGTTTTATTATTACTTTGGAAATTTAAACTCGTTGTCATCATAGATATTAAACCTGTGTTTAAAATATCCATTTCATTTTTATTAAGAGGAAAGTGCCCCATTAAAAGTGATTGTACATAAATTATTTTTAAACATTGTTGGAGTTGAGGTAAGTCATTGCAGTGAATTAGTGAAGTAATTAACTCATGGTTTGCATTTAAGCATAATTCAGAAAATACATAGCTTTCTATTGGCTTTGTTACTGTATCAATAATGTCAGACCATAGTTCGTCACTTTCAACTTGGTTTATTTTTGCACTTTTAATAAAGTATTGCTTTTCGCAGCTGATATAAAGCGCAGGCACTTGCTCTGGTTTGAATTGCTTTACACTGATGTTTGGGCAAATGTCACTCATTACAGTGTTTGCTTTGTTTATAAACTCTGCTAATAACGCTGGGTTTATATCAGTATCACTAAGCTGACCAACTAAGCTTTGCGGGTCAAGTACCTCAATATGCGTTTTGCTAAGATGTGCATATAAATTTAATATATCAGTGCAATATGCATAACCGCCGTTTATTAAACTCTCTTGTTTTGCACTCGATATTTGAGCAAATTGACGAAAACTATCCACATTTTCAACGTAAGTAATATGCTTATATTTTTCAATATAATTACCTAAAGTCATACTGCCTAAGTTTGTTTCGAATTTAAGAAATGGTGTTATTTTTAGACAAAAATAATGATTATCTAAAACAAGTGATTTTAGTGCCATTTGATGACAACTTACAAAGTGTTCAAATTTATCAGGGGCATTTTCAGCCATATTTACAAGGTAGTTAATTAACTGTTCACCAAGCTCCTGCTTGGCTTCAAGCAATGTAGCATCTTCGTATAATGCCTCACGAGAAGCTGTAGGTCTTAAATCGTCGGCATTAATAATAGTACGAACAAAAAAGGCCCAGTCCGGCAAAATATTTTGACCGCTTTTTGTTAACCGCATTCCTTTTAAGTGAATTAAGTGCTGCTGTTGATGCTCTGTGGTGGCATGCGAAATAATGTAACCCAAACCTTTTACTTTACCTGCTTTCGTTTCTAAGGTTATGGTGTCAAAAAAAGGACCCCTAAAGTATTTTTCGCCTATTAATATTGCCCTATCTAAAAACTCATTGTTAGATAGGTTTTCCCATAGCCACGGTGGTTTTGATGCGTTTATTCTAAAGTTAGTTTTTGAAGGCGTATTTAAGGTGATCGGGTAAGGTAAATAACTGGCGTAGTATTGCATCCAATGAATTAGTGAGCTGTGAGTAAAATAATCTTCACCTTCAGTTTTTGCAGTTAATAAAACACGCGTTCCTATTTCCATTTGCTGGTCAATTTCAATAACTTTATAAGTACCATCAGGGCTCCCCGTCCATTGTAGTACTTTATCTTTTTGCTTAATACTGCGAGTTTGTACACAAATAGTGTTTGAGACCATAAAACAAGCCAACAAACCAATACCAAACCGACCAATATAGTCATGCTGCTGTTTATCTAATAACTCTTTTTTTGATGACTCACCAATAACCGCCAAAAATTGATGTATTTCTGCCTCAGTCAGTCCCGTGCCATTATCTTCAATAATAAGCTGTGATTGAGTTTGAATTGAATTTTTAGGAAGTAAAGTTACGCTAATATTGTCTACTAGCTCGCTTTGTGAGTCACTATAATTATGCCTTGCAGAAATAGCATCGGTGCTATTTTGTAATAGCTCACGAATAAAAACATGTGGCCCACTGTATAAGTGCTTAGATAATATATCGATGATCCCTGAGAGGTTTACTAAAAACCTTTGCTCAATCTTTTTACTTGAGTCTGTCATATTCATCCTTAAATGTTAGTTCCGCTCTGATTTTTACCATAAAGTGTGTCTAAAATTAAGCGGTTATTATAATAATCTTTACTTCAAGAAAAACCCTTACCTTTTAAATTAACTATTTAATTTAATATAGTGAGCGTTTTTATAAAAATTTATTAAAGAGAGCATTAATGCTTATCATTATGTTTATTTAAATAATGTAGGGGAAAAGCAGCGGGGCTAATAATGTTCTTCAGGGAAATGTTATTATTGCTAATGGGTAGCAGTTATAAATTAACGCTTTTAAGGCTTAAAGTAGCACTTTAAGCCTTTCAATTAGGGACTAAGTTTTATTTATTTAATTTCTATTTGTCCAATTGAAACAGAGCCAGTTTGCCAAGTAGTGCGGCACTTCATAGTAAGAATAGCATCACTTTCAAAATTATTATTTAGGTCTACTGAATATGAAACAAATTGCTTCGAATTATTCGATTGATCTGATAAATCTATCCAATCAAATCCTTTCCCAGTGCCATACCTGAACCATTTACTCTGACCACCATCGCTAACCTTGCGCATACGAGAGATAAAACAACCACCATTAGAGCTATTCAATCCTTCAGTAATACCATTAATGACAAGTTCAAAATTACCAATAGACTCATTTAATGGAACACTGCAGTTAAAGTAACGATCTGAACGAGAAAACTGAGGATCGAAAAGAAAGTAACCGTTTTCGGTTGAACCAACTTTTTCTAAAGCCTTGGTTTTTAGAGCTTGAATGTCACCTACAGAGGCTATTAGGTTATTTACCGCCTGTGTTTTATAAATTACATCTTCAGAGCAATGTGACGCACCATCAAAAACAGCAGCATTTGATTGAAGTGGTATTGAGCCTAATGTAATTGCTAATGCAATGTATTTAGTTTTTAGCATAATTATATCCTTTTACATTTAACCGTCCCTAATAAAGGTAATTGTACCGTAAAAGATTATAAAAACAACAATAAATTAAATCTATAAATTGATTACAGAAGACAGAAAATCATAAAAAAACAGCCCTTCTTCTTCATGTTCCTCAAAAATCTCTTTACCTGAAAGCATATATGCTTTTAACAGTGAATTTTTACTACTACCTTTATCTCCGAGTTGGTAATAACATTGCCCTATTCTAAAGAGGATAAATGCATTTTCATTTGCTTCAGGGTAATTTAAGGCGTCCAATAAAGAGTCTAAAGACTTTTCATATTCATCAATCATGTAAAAACTATCACCAATCGAAACTTTGAGCCAAAGTACTTCATTCCAATCTTCATTAGGGTCAACGATTAAATCAAGCGCTTTTTGCCAAATGGCTATAGCCCCTAAAAAATCGTCTTCATCGAACAAGTCATTGCCTTGTTCACAATACTGCTCTATTTGATCATGGATATCCATTATTTGCACTCACTATAGAAAGTTTTATACTTCTTCGGCTGACTAACAAAGCAGCGCCCCTTAGATATTGTGTTCGCTTTATCAAACCACATTTTTGCTAGCTCTAACTCACCTTGCTCAAAATATATGGCTCCCTTTAAAAATACAGGTCCATCATCATAGTCATCTAAATGATCTGAGCTAAATAGTTGATCAACTATTTTATGAGCATTTTTATAAAATCCTAACTCATTATACATTTCGCAAATTCCAGAAACAAAGCTGAGAGTTACGTCCCAGTCGAATTTGGGCTCAGGTAATAATCCCCATGCCTTTTCTGCTTGCTTTTTCGCTGTATAAAAACCTTTTTTTTCTAATGCTTGAAAAGCAAAAATATATAGTTCGTCAATTTTATCTCTTAATTCTATAGGCAAGTTTTTCATTACAATCCTATAATTTTAGGCTTTTTATTTAGTCTTAGCCCAGCATTAAAAGCTAATAGTGGGAGCATAATTATTTGAATTAAGTTATCACTTTTAAGCTACTTTAGCTTTCACCCATGTTAAAGCGATATGATTTTAATATTAATAAGTTTAAAGTGTGTGAGGATGTATATATCTCCAGGTAAGGAGACTTAACTAAAGAGTATTTATTCACTTTTACATTTGTATAAATCCCATATCATAAGTGAAAAATACTAAACTTTAATTAGAATTTTTTAGGTTTACTCTTCTATCAATACTACGATAGATTTGTTCTGCTCTGCGGCGTCTCTAAACGTAACAAAGTAGCGATCGCGAACTATTTCATAAGCTTGCGGGTCGAGCTCACCAGCCCTATGCTCAACATCATCTACTAAGCCTTTACTTTCACTATTATCTATATCAACCTCAAAATACTTTTTTAGCAAAGGAAATAGGTCTTGCACCATCTCACTTGAAAAAAAGCCAAAAGAACCACTTATGCTAGCATCCGGCCCAATTAATTGATGAGGGAAATAGTTAAATGTACAAACTGGCAACAACCCTTGGCCACCTACCACTGCATCAAGTAACTCAATGGCCGGGATAAAGCCACGCATGTTTAGCTCTATAGATTGCCATCTAGTAGCTTCATCTTGGGTTATATCTAACAACTCTTTGTATTTTTGCTCATCACTTAAATTCAGTGTTGTGGGATAAACATCTTCATCAACAATAAAAAGATTAATTACACTACTCATCATTACCTCTTAAAATTGGTGGGGATAGATTTAATCATTAATTAAATATAACGGTAAATAAAGTGAGTCAGTTTTACACTGCCAACCATGCATATCTTTACCCAATTTAGCCATGCTAAGCGCATTTAATGACATGACTGCATTTCCATCTTCTTTGAAGTCACCGTATTTACACTCATCAGCGTGCCACGCAATGACTTTGTCTATGCTTGATTGCCATAAATAATCATCGCCATTGGTAAGGCCTTTAATCGCTTCAATAAGCGGAACAATGCATTGTTGTACATCTTTATCTTTCGTTGATTTAGCCTCAGTAAGTGCATTTTCAATTTCTTCTTCTGGCAGTACTTTACCTGTGCCTATTTTTATTAGTAAGTGATCATATAAAAAAATGGCTTTCTTAGTCACACTGCTGGTTGTAAAGTCATCTGCATGTTCACGTAATTTGCTAATTATTGATTCATCACCAAACAACAGAGCGACATTTAACTCGCCTTGTATTGTCCACTCATTGTTGTGTCCTTTTAACTCAGGATCAAAGCCTGTTAAATACGCGAATGGCGCTGCTTTTTTTAAGTAAAGCTTTGCTTCATTATAGTTTTCTAAGACGTAATGAGCATAAGCTAGATCTTGATATTTATAAGAAAGGATCCATGCCGCATCCTGCTTTTCTTCAAGAGGAGTCTGCCTGTTGTCCATATCAGCTAATCTAATTTCAATAGTTATAGGTGCTTTTCTAAAAAACTTTTCAAATTCAAAGTTATAATTATTAAGTTTTAACATTCTTATTCCTTGAACTTAAATATAAAACGTCTTTATTGGTCTATTAAAAATAACGGTAAATAGAGTGAATCAGTTTTACACTGCCAACCATGCATATCTTTACCTAATTTAGCCATACTAAGCGCATTTAATGACATGACCGCATTTCCATCTTCTTTGAAATCACCGTATTTACACTCATCAGCGTGCCACGCAATGACTTTGTCTATGCTTAATTGCCATAAATAATCATCGCCAATGGTAAGGCCTTTAATGGCCTCAATAAGCGGAACAATGCATTGTTGTACATCTTTATCTTTAGTTGCTTTAGCCTCAGTGAGTGCATTTTCAATTTCTTCTTGCGGCAGTACTTTACCTGTGCCTATTTTTATTAATAGATGATCATATAAAAAAATAGCTTTTTTAGTCACGCTGCTGGTTGTAAAGTCATCTGCATGAGCTCGTAATTTGCTTATTATTGAGTCATCACCGAACAACAGAGCGACATTTAACTCACCTTGGATTGTCCACTCATTGTTGTGTCCTTTTAGTTCTGAGTCAAAGCCTGTTAAATAAGCAAATGGCGCTGCTTTTTTTAAGTAAAGCTTTGTTTCATTATAGTTTTCTAAGACGTAATGAGCATAAGCTAGATCTTGATATTTATAAGAAAGGATCCATGCCGCATCCTGCTTTTCTTCAGGAGGAGTCTGCCTGTTGTCCATATCAGCTAATCTAATTTTAATAGTTATAGGTGCTTTTTTAAAAAGCTTTTCAAATTCAAAGTTATAATTATTAAGTTTTAGCATTTTCATTCCTTGAACATAATGATAATAAAGTTTATTAATACAACCTAAATGCAAGTATTTAATTTAAATAAAACAATAAGAGAGTTAATTTTAAGAGTAAGAGTAGGTGTGAGCAAAGTTAAAGCATGTTAACTTTGCAATTTGAAATACTAGCCGTAAGCGCTTAAATTTTTTTAGCTATTATCATCACTAATACGACTTGCTACCGCACTACTTTGATCTTTATATTTTGCATCTTTGCGAATATTGTATGGGTTTTCGCACGGGCCTGAGAGCATTTCAAAACTCATAGCACCAATTTTCATCAGTGGGCGCAGTGCTAGTGGCAACTTACCTGAATTGTAAAACTCTAAAACAATATTACCACTCCAGCCTGGGTCGATTCTGTGCGCTGTTACATGCACCATTAAACCTAAGCGGGCAAGCGATGAACGCCCGTCTAACCAGCCTACTATATCGGCAGGTAATGTTACTTTTTCATGGGTAATGGCCAGCGCAAGCTCGCCTGGGTGCAAAAAGAAAGCTTCGCCATCGGCAAGCTCTATCTCTTCACTCATTATTGATTCCATGGCTTTATTTAGCTGATCTTTAGGGCCGCTTAAATCCACGAATGCTGCATTATGTGCATTAAAGGTTCTAAACTTATTCCCTAAGCGTAAGTCTGCTGTTACACCAGAAATCATTTCGCTCGTTGGCGCAGGCTCAATAACAATACGGCCATCGTTTAAGTATTCTTTAATATGTGTGTCTGAAAGTCTCATTTTTATTAATCTTCTGTAATCACAATTTCAATCGCATTGTGATGCTGTTGATAGTAAAGCGTGCTGGCCATTAGCCTCGCTGCTGCGCTGTATGTTTTACTTATTGCGGCGCTGTTATCACTTGCAATAAGTTTGCCCTGCTCAGAGTATTCTCGAATATCTATCGCAAGTGGAATATGGCTTAATATTGGAACGCCATGTTTGTGGGCGAGCTTTTCTGCGCCGTCTTTGCCAAATACATGGTTTGCTTCACCACAGTGAGTACAAATGTAATGGCTCATATTTTCAATTAAACCAAGCACAGGTACGTTTACTTTATTAAACATGGCGATGCCCTTTTGCGCATCGGCCAGAGCTAAATCTTGTGGAGTAGTAACTATAACGGTGCCACTTGCGGGTACTTTTTGGCTCATAGTCAGTTGTATATCACCGGTACCTGGCGGCATATCTACAATTAGATAATCAAGCTCGCCCCAATCGGTTTCGTTTAATAATTGATTTAGCGCGCCCGATGCCATTGGCCCTCGCCATACTGTTGCGTCATCACTTGGCACTAAAAAACCAATTGACTGGGCTTTAATACCGTTGGCATCAAATGGCTGTAGTAGTTTGTTATCTTTGGTTTGTGGCTCTGCGCCCACGAGTCCTAAAAGCATAGGAATAGATGGCCCATAGATATCAGCGTCTAAAATCCCTACTTTTGCGCCTTCATTTTTAAGCGCACCCGCTAAATTTACCGCGGTGGTAGATTTACCCACACCACCTTTACCCGAGGCAATAAGCACAATGTGTTTAATGGCTTTAAATTTGGCAGGCTCTTTAATGTTAACCACAGATTCAATGACCACAGGCACGCTTAAGCTTTCACTTACATGCTGCTGAACATGTGGCATTTCTGAATGCGCTGCAAATGGCAGTGTCAATTGAATTAGTATTGATTTATCGTCGTTTTGAGAAATAGAATCAATGAAGCTCTCATCAATTCCTACGGCAAAAGCCGCACTACGATACGCCGCTAAGGCAGTAATAATCGGTTGTTTTTGCACCGATTTAGAAGAGAATAGTTTCGACAGTCCAAACATAGCAATTAAATAGCGTTTCTTTGATGAAAAGTGCCACGGAATTATGTAACATTCAGGGCATTAACACCAGTCAATTAACAAAAATCCATAAGCTGTGCGCACTCTTGCCCTCTAGCTTGTAGATAAATTACTGATAATCTCCATTTTCACTATTAAAATGATGAGTTATCCTCAATTCGGAATGATTATGACGCAGCGAAAGATCCTGATTACCAGCGCATTACCTTATGCTAATGGCCCTACTCACTTAGGCCATTTATTGGAATACATTCAAACTGATATTTGGTCACGTTTTCAAAAGCTACAAGGCCACGAAGCATATTATGTTTGTGCCGACGATGCTCACGGCACGCCAATTATGCTAAATGCGCAAAAGCAAGGGATCACGCCTGAAGAAATGGTTAAAAATGTAAGCATTGAACGCCAACGCGACTTTGCCGACTTCAACATTAAGTTTGATAATTACCACAGCACGCACAGCCAAGAAAACAAAGAATTTAGCGAACTTATTTATAACCGCCTAAACGATGCCGGTCATATTAAAAAGCACACTATTTCGCAATTGTTTGACCCTGAAAAAGGCATATTTTTACCCGATCGCTTCGTAACCGGTACTTGCCCAACATGTAAGTCTGAAAACCAAAATGGCGACAGCTGTGATTCGTGTGGCGCAACTTACAGCCCAACAGAGCTAATTAACCCACGCTCTGTTATGTCTGGTGCTGAGCCTATTTTAAAAGATTCAGAGCATTACTTTTTTGACCTACCAGCATTTGAAGGCATGTTAAAAGAGTGGTTACACTCAGGTACTATTCAACAAGAAATGGCTAACAAGCTAGATGAATGGTTCACCGATGGCCTACAACAATGGGATATTAGCCGTGATGCGCCTTACTTTGGTTTTGAAATTCCAAATGCACCAGGCAAATATTTCTACGTTTGGCTAGATGCACCAATTGGTTACATGGCAAGCTTTAAAAACCTGTGTGACACAAAAGGCATCGACTTTGATGCGTTTTGGGCTGAAGGCTCAGACGCAGAGCTTTATCACTTTATTGGTAAAGACATTATTTACTTCCACAGCTTATTTTGGCCAGCAATGCTAGAAGGCGCTAATTTTAGAAAGCCTACAAACGTATTTGCACACGGTTTTGTAACCGTAAATGGCGAAAAAATGTCTAAATCTAAGGGTACGTTTATTAAAGCGCGTACTTATTTAGACAACCTAAACCCAGAGTATCTTCGTTATTACTACGCGGCTAAATTAAACAGCGGTATTATTGACCTTGATTTAAATCTAGAAGACTTTGCACAACGTGTAAATTCAGACCTAGTAGGTAAAGTGGTAAACATAGCGAGCCGTTGTGCAGGATTTATTACTAAAAAGTTTGATGGCAAGCTAAGTAGCACCATTATGCAGCCAGAACTACTTGAAGAGTTTCAAGCAGCTGCACCAAGTATTACTGCCCATTACGAGAACCGCGAATACAGCCGTGCAATTCGTGAAATTATGGCGCTTGCCGATAAGGCAAACCAGTTTATTGATGGTGCTGCTCCTTGGGTGTTAATTAAAGACGAGACAAAACAGCAAGAAGCGCACGAAGTGTGCTCACTTGGCCTTAACTTGTTCCGCGTATTAATTACTTACTTAAAACCTGTATTACCAGAAATGGCTGAAAACGTTGAAGCGTTTTTAAATGATGAATTAGCGTGGGATGGTGTTCAAAATGCACTAGTAAGCCACCCTATTAATAAGTTTAAGCCGTTAATGCAACGTGTAGAAATGGATAAAGTGAATAAAATGGTTGAAGAATCAAAAGAAAGCTTAGAGTCAAAAGTAACCATTGATCCTAATAGCCCACTTGCAAAAGAGCCTATTAGCGATGAGATAGAGTTTGATGACTTTGCAAAAGTAGACTTACGCGTAGCTAAAATTGCAAAAGCAGAGCACGTTGAAGGCGCTGACAAACTACTTAAACTAACTCTTGATTTAGGCGGCGAGACTCGCCAAGTATTTGCAGGTATTAAATCAGCTTATGCACCAGAGGACATCGAAGGTAAGCTTACAGTAATGGTTGCAAACCTTAAGCCTCGTAAAATGCGCTTTGGTATGTCTGAGGGCATGGTATTAGCCGCAGGCCCTGGCGGAAAAGAAATTTATATTCTTAACCCAGATGACGGCTCAGAGCCTGGTATGCGCGTAATGTAATATTACTCATACAGTAAAAAACCGCTGATGTATCAGCGGTTTTTTTATGGGCAAAAGTAATGTTTAGTCGTATATTGAGCCTAGGCGTTTATACAAACGCCTTTGCATTAAATAAAGTGAATTGTAATTATGACCCAAATTTTAGATGCCTACAGAACAAAAGTAAGTAGCCAAATAAAGCAACATAAGTTAGTCGCCATACTTCGCTTAAAACAACAAAGCGATGTAGCACCATTAATTGATTGTTTAGAGCCTGTTTATCTTTCGAGGTTAAATTTGCAGCAGACTGTTTGGTGTTTAGGCAAGGCAGAGCCTATGTAGTGTGGTTATTCCCCATAAATAGGCGATAACGCAGCATAAATGCCAAACAGGCGCTGCCCGAAGGGTTCGGCCTAGGGGCAATTTACTCTTTGTTGCTCGGTTTTTACTTAGCCCACTAGGTTACAAACCTCGCGCCGCGATTAAATAGCCCCTAGATTGAACAAATTTTAATCCTGAAAGGTCAACAGGCCCTAATAAATGCGGGGATAAACGCATTAGAGATCACGTCAAACACGCCTGGCTTTGAACATGAAATAACAAAAGCACGCACCGCCTATAAAAATACACTCATTGGCGCTGGTACCATAATAAACACTACTCTGGCTCAGCAAGCTATTGATGCAGGTGCACAATTTATAGTTACACCAAATACTAATAAAGCAGTGGTAAAACTTGCCCACCAGCATGGTTTACCCGTTTTAGTGGGCGCACTCACACCTACTGATGTAGCTAATGCAATAGAGTATAATGCTGATATTATTAAGGTATTTCCTGCAGGCAGTATGGGGATTGATTATTTTAAAGCATTAACGGGTCCATTTTCCGAGGCACAACTTATGCCTGTTGGCGGTGTTAATTTAGATAACTTAACACAATGGTTTGAAGCTGGTGCATGTGGTGCTGCAGTTAGTAGTGATTTTTGTAAAGTAGTTAATAACGAACAAGAACGCAGCACACTTACTAGGCTGGTAAAAAGTTATATAAGTAAACTGCCTTAATAGGCAGTTTAATTTATTTATAAGATAGTTAAATGTACGCTCATAAATTTGATTGATCGCTCTAAAAATTAATTATTACTTAATTCAATTTTTTTAATACACGATCCTTTCTTGGTAAATAATAGTTATCGTAATCAAGAGACACTATAACGCGCTCTGCTTTTCCTAATAACTCATCACGCGGAATTAAACCAATTACACGCGAGTCAGCGCTATTATCGCGGTTATCACCCATTGCTAAGTAATAATCATCAGGAATTGTAATTGCATCAAACCCCGATAAACGTGAAGGAATATTTGCCACTCTTATCGAATGCTCTAGCCCGTTTAAATTTTCAATTTTATCAAGCGAGTCTATGTTGCTTCGCTGATCTGCATAATTAAGCTTTTTACCATTAATAATGAGCTCATTGTTTTCAAGCGCGATAGTGTCGCCAGGTACGCCTATTACGCGCTTAATTAACCGATTATCAGCCGCTTGAGAGTCAAATACAATAATATCGCCTGTTTGTGGGTCTGCTAATTTCAATAGTTTAATATGAGTGAACGGCACACGAATGTCGTAGGCCATTTTATCGGTTAAAATTCTGTCCCCTTCTTGAATAGTGGGCTTCATTGAGCCTGTAGGCACTTCGTACCAATCAGCTACGGCACTTCTAAACACACTCATTAAGGCAATAAATACAATTAAAGAGCGGTTATTTTTCCAAAATTTATAAAGCGGATTCATACACATTCCCTACATTTTATAAGTAGTAGTATGACTAGCTTAATACTGAGCAGTTCAATGAAGAATGTAACAAAAAGTGTGTGCAGGGTTTAAGGCATGATTACCAAGGCTTAAGCCTTGGTAATGAATAACGCTGAGGTTTATTGCTGGTTTAGCTTGTCTTTCGCTTCTTTTACTTTTTCAAAATCTAAGCCGAGTTCGTCAGTTGCTTCTTTAATTAAGTGCGGCTGAGTCATAACCACGGCCATTAACTGCTGTAGTTTTTCAAGCGGAATACCAAGCTCTTGTACTAATGCCATTGCCATCATTGGGTTTTGGGTAAACGCTTCAAACAATGCTTTTACTTTTTCGTCGCTCACGTTGTGCTCTTTAAGTATTGCTAGTATTGGGTTCATTTTTAACCTTGTGTGTTTTGTACGTATTTTATATTTACTAAATTATATTAGCTGAGCCATGCATTAACAACGTCAACGCACGCC
>BCQL01000011.1_pt1 | contig 20602 bp, 18 predicted proteins | sample 1008151 | NCBI WGS metagenome assembly BCQL01 (sample SAMD00035459, study PRJDB4067) | museum specimen metagenome | biome: marine biome; feature: sea shore; material: organic material | host: Otohimella japonica | place: Japan:Kanagawa | collected 1927
ACCAACACTAATGGCTAGGGCTTTATCTGTTATCTCGTTAAACAATAACTCTCGACGCTTTTCTGATAGCTTTTTAGAATCATTTAACCCCGCTATCGGCTGATTAGGATCAAGAATAACTGCGGCAGTCACCACATCCCCTACTAAAGGACCGCGGCCGACTTCATCTACACCAGCAACAACACCACGAGTGATATACGCAACTTGCTCAGGTGTAATCCCTTTAATGACTGTCGGTATTCTGCTCATGATTTCACTTCTTGCAGTGGAGAGTGGCTTATTAATTCGATAACAGCGTCTGCAGCTCGATCGCTGGCGTTGCAGCGAAGGGTTTCATGGATTTGCTCAAACTCAGCTTTCAATGGCGTAAAGTCACGATTTAGCTGTTCAATCACAGCTGCAGAAATATTGTTCTCGTTACATTCATCTTGAACAATTTCAGGGATTAACGCACGACCCGCTAATAAATTTGGTAAAGAATAGTGCTCGACCAACATCAGTCGCTTTGCCAAAGTGTATGTCATCGCATTAACACGATATGACATCACCATCGGACGCTTAACAAGCATGGCTTCTAACGCCGCCGTACCGGATGCTAACAATATGGCATCTGATGCCGCCATCACAGCACGAGATTGTCCTTCAACCAATTCGATTTCAAGATCTGGCGCAAACTGTTTAAGTGCCGTTATAAACTGTTCACGGCGAGCTTGATTAACCAAAGGCGTCACAAATTTAATATCTGGATAGGTTTGCTTAATAATGACTGCAGCTTTGATAAATGGTTCGGCAAGTTGCTTGAGTTCACCACCTCGTGAACCAGGCAAAATCGCTAAATATTCCGCTTGCGGATCTAAGCCAAGCTGCTCACGGGCTGCAAGCTTGTCGCTTTCCATGGGAATATCATCAGCTAAAGTGTGACCAACAAAAGTACAAGGTACCTGATGCTTGTCATAAAATGCTTTTTCAAACGGCAGTAATGACAGCACCATGTTGGTTGCTTTTGCAATTTTAAAAATACGTTTTGGACGCCAAGCCCATACAGATGGACTGACATAGTGAACGGTTTTAATCCCTTGAGCTTTGAGTTTAAGCTCAAGACCAATATTAAAATCGGGTGCATCTATGCCAATAAAACAATCAGGGTTTTCAGCACAAATATTTTTGATTAACGTCGCGCGTACTTTTAGCAATCGTGGTAATCGCGCGAGGACTTCAACAATCCCCATGACAGCAAGCTCTTCAAATGAAAAGTAACTCTCAAAACCGAGCGCTTCCATTTGTGGCCCACCAATACCGATAAATCGTGCATCAGGGTATTGTTTTTGCAGTGACTTTATTAATCCTGCACCTAAAATATCGCCGGAGAGTTCTCCGGCGACCATTGCAAATATACGAGGGGTATTATTTGTCATGTTATCTTCTATCGAATGATCCCGCGAGATGAGCCATTAATAAACTCAACCATCCCTTTTACATGTTCATCTGATTCAGCATCGGCTGTGATTTCAGCTAATGCTTCTTCAATTGTCAGGTTTTTACGGTACAACGATTTATACGTACGGCGAATAGCATGTTGAGTTTCTTTAGTGAAACCACGGCGCTTAAGACCTTCAACATTCAAGCCACGAGGGATTGCTGGACTACCTGCTGCCATTACAAATGGCGGTACATCTTGGAAGATAGTAGAAGAACCTGCAGTAAACGCATGAGCACCAATATGAACAAATTGATGTACGCCTGTCATGCCGCCTAAAATTGCCCAGTCACCGACGTGTACATGACCAGCAATTGACGCATTGTTAGCCATAATAATGTTATCGCCTAATACGCAATCATGAGCGATGTGCACGTAAGCCATCAATAAATTGTTCGAACCAATACGCGTTTCACTATTGTCTTGAATCGTCCCACGATGAATGGTGACATTTTCACGAACAATATTGTTGTCGCCCATGATTAATGTCGTTGGTTCACCTGCGTATTTTTTGTCCTGACATTCTTCACCAATAGATGAAAATTGAAAGAAGCGATTACCCTTACCTATGACGCTTGGGCCTTTAATAACCACATGGGAACTAATCCAAGTATCATCGCCGATTTCAACATCAGCGCCGATATAACTCCAAGGACCAATGGTAACGTTGTTACCAATTTTTGCATCGGGATGTACGAATGCTAACTTATCAATCACTTGTTAATCTCTCTGCGTGCACACATTATTTCGGCTGAACAAGCTAGTTCACCATCAACAAATGCCTGTCCTTCAAATACACCAATCCCTCGGCGCTCTTTAATCATTTTAACGTGAAAATGTAATTGATCCCCTGGTGATACAACACGTTTAAAACGGGCTTTATCAACACCAGCAAGTAGGTATAGCACATCTGGAGAAGGATCTGGGCTCATGGTTTTAAATGCAAGTAAGCCAGTAGCCTGTGCCATTGCTTCAATAATTAACACGCCGGGCATGACAGGTTTAACAGGAAAATGGCCTTGGAAGAAAGGTTCGTTAAACGTCACGTTTTTGATCGCATGTAATGATTCACCAACGGTGTAATCTAAAACACGATCGACAAGTAAAAATGGGTAACGATGAGGAAGATATTGAAGAATTTCTTCAATATCCATTGTATTCAATTGGTTTGCCACACGTAATTCCTCGAAATGGCGTTAACGCCATTTACTGCTAATCTTTTATTTTTTTCTCAATCTCTTTCACACGATTGAACAATTCATCTAAATGGCGGAAACGAACCGTATTACGTCGCCAGCTCTTATTATCCATTGCAATTGTAGCAGATGAATACAGACCAGGCTTACGAATTTCGCTTGTTACATTGGTACTGCCTGAAATATGTGTGCCATCCGCCACTTTAAGGTGACCTGCAATTCCACTTCCGCCGCCAACAATACAATATTTGCCCAAAGTTGAGCTACCGGCTAAGAAAGACGTCCCTGCAATTGCTGTATTTTGGCCTACAACACAATTGTGGGCGATTTGGACTTGGTTATCGATGATAACGCCATCATGAATTTCAGTGTGTGACAATGCGCCACGGTCAACTGTAGTACCAGCTCCGATTTCGACATTATCACCAATTCTCACGCCACCTGTTTGTGGAATTTTAATCCAGTTACCGCGCTCATTGGCATAGCCAAAACCGTCAGAGCCAATGACACAACCAGAATGAAAGATACAATTTTGTCCCACTATCACGTCATGATAAAAGGTGACATTTGCCTTCAAACATGTGCCAGAACCAATAATTGATTGCTCTGCGACAACGCTTCCAGCACCGATTTGCACATCATTGCCAATAATCACATTGGCATCAATCACGACATTTGCCGCAATAGCAACATTTTCACCTAATTGGGCAGAAGCATGAATAACTGCTGAGGGGTGAATACCTGTTGCCACTTTCGGGGTGGTATCAAGTAATTGCGCTACGCGTGCAAATCCTACGTAAGGATCTTTTAAAACCAAAGCATTACCAGAGTAATCTTCGGCATCTTTTTCACTCAATAACACCGCACCAGCTTGAGAAGATTCAAGCTGTGCACGGTACTTACTATTGGCTAAAAAAGAAAGTTGATCTGAAGCAGCATCTTCAAGGGTCGCAACTCCGGTTATTTCCAGAGAATCATCACCCAAAATCGTTGCGCCCAACAGCTGACCAAGCTCTTTTAAAGTCACAGTTTTCATTAGTTGCCTTTACTTAACGCTTGAACAACTTTGTCGCTGATATCAGCTTCTGGCTTTACAAAGATTACAGCACCACGTTGAAGAACGATGTCATAAGACTCTTTCTGTGCAATGGTGTTGATTGCTTCTTGTACTTTAACTAAAAGCTTGTTTTGCTCTTCACCTTGACGACGACGCATATCTTCATCAAGTGCTTTGCCTTTTAGTTGGAAGTCAGATTTTAACGACTCCATTTGACGTACAAGATCTGTCTTTTGGCTGTCGCTCATCAACGCGCCATCACGTTGCTGCTTCTCAACCATAGTACGCATTTCTTCTTGCATTTTTTGTACTTCAGCAACACGGTCACCAAATTCAGTTTTTAGTGATTGTGAAATTTGTTCACGTTGAGGTAGTTGCTCAAACACTTCGCCCATATCAACCACAGCAATTTTCTCAGCATGTGCCATCATAGGTGCACTTAAAAATGCCATTGTTACTAACGCGCGATTTACCATCTTTTTCAAAATAGACTCCTTGTTATTATCAGCAAAACTTGCCGAGTGTATTTGTTTTAGAACGTTTTGCCAATATTGAACGAAAAGATCTCAGTTTCATCATCTTCGTATTCTTTAATCGGCCAAGCCAAGCTAAACACCATAGGTCCCATCGGCGATAGCCACTGAACACTCATACCCCATGAGGCACGTATTCTGCTTGGGTCACTATAATCTTCCAATTTATCAAACTCATCGGCTGGAAGATATCTATACGAGTCATAATCGAACTCGGTATCCCATACGTTACCTGCATCAACGAAGAAGCTGGTACGTACTGAATTTGAATAAGCTTCATCCAAGAATGGAGTCGGCACAATCATTTCCATACTGGCAGTCGCAATTGCGTTACCACCAATCGATCTTCCTGAGCTCACTTGTACTCTATTTGGCTCACCCGGTAATGAACAGCTGTCACCAGAAGGATCTGGAGAACATGGTTCGCTACCACGGTATAAATAGAATGAACGTGGACCAACAGAGTTTGACTGGAAGCCACGTAATGAGCTACTACCACCTGAATAGTAGTTTTCCCAGAAAGGGAGAATTTGGTCATTATCATTAAACTGGCCATAACCATTAGCATAACCCAAACGTGCACGGGTCAATAATACAAAGCTATGATTACGAGTTAATGGGAAATAGAAGTTGGTATCTAAATCTGTCTTAAAGTACTGTAAATCAGAACCTGGAATGGTCGCTTTAGCGCTAAAGCGCTGTGATGAACCATCGGTTGGGAAAGTACCACGGTTTAATGTACTGCGGCTCCAACCACCATTAAGCTCAAAGTTATCAAAACTTAAATCAGCATTAGGATCATCTGACTCACGATAAACATTATAGAAACGTAATGCTTGTTCATAAGCAGAAATTTCAGAAATTTGGTTATGACGGTAACCAATACCACCGTTCAAACGGTTGTATTCGTTAATCGGGAAACCTGAATTTAATGCAATACCATAAGATTTGTTTTTATAGCGCTCAAGGTTAGCCTCGTTCGCATCAAACTCATTCCAATAAATGCTACCACCTAAACTCACACCATCTTTAGTAAAGTATGGGTCAGTGTACGAGAAGTTTACATTCTTAGAGTATTTGTTGGTGTTTAAGCTGACGCCAGCTTGGTTACCTGTACCTAAGAAGTTACTTTGCTGAACACCAAACTGAAGGCTCAGACCAGATTCAGTACCGTAACCAACACCAGCGTTAAATGAACCCGATGGTTGCTCTTTAACGTTAAATGCGACATCGACAAGATCATCACTTCCAGGTACCTGAACAGTCTCTGTATCAACGGTCTCGAAGTAACCTAGACGGTTAAGACGTGCTTTTGATTGTTCAACTTGTGCAGAGTTTAACCATGCACCTTCCATTTGACGTAATTCACGACGCATTACTTCATCTTTTGTCACTGTATTACCAGTGAAATTAACCGAGCGAACGTAGACACGTTTACCAGGGTTAACATTGATGTTTAGGGCAACTTCTTTAGATTCGTCATCAATTTCAGGGTAGGTTTTCACTTCTGGATAAGCATAACCAAATCGGCCAAGGTATTTGCTGTACATTTCTTCGGTGAACGTAACATCGCCACCGTTGTAAGTATCACCTTCTTTAATCGGCAAAATCGCTTTCATTAACTTTTCACGGCCCATTAGCTCACCGGTTAAGTTAACTTCAGAAACCTGATACTTCTCACCTTCATCAACATTGATGGTGATATACAATCCTTTTCTGTCAGGTGTCATCGCCACTTGTGTCGAAGTCACCTCAAAACGAATGTAACCTTGGTTATGATAGTAGGTTTTTACCGTTTCTAAATCTGCTTGTAGTTTTTGCTTTTGGTATCGACGTTCGCCGAATAAATCCCACCAAGCAACATAGTCTTTAAGCTCTAATAAACCGATCAATTCAGCATCTGAGAACACGCTGTTACCAACCACGTTGATTTGGCGAATTTCAGCCGCAAGACCTTCGGTGAAGTTAAACTTCAGCTCAACACGGTTACGCGGTAAGTTAATGACTTCAGCTTCTACTTTTGCGCCATATTTACCGACACCGTAGTAGAAGTCTTGTAAGCCTTTTTCAATCCCCGATAACATGGTTCTATCGAGAGACTCACCTATTTTAATACCTGAGCCATCTAAACTTTCTTGAAGCTGCTCATCTTTAATGTCTTTGTTACCTTCAAAGGTCACGGCACTAATTGTCGCACGCTCTTTGACTGTAACGATTAACACCCCATCTTCATGAGCAACGTTAATCGTTTCAAAGTTAGTTGAGGCGTACAAGCTTTTAATCGCTTGCTGTAATTTAATTTGATCTACAGTATCGCCCACTTTAACGGGGAGACTAAGCAAGGCGGCACCAAGTGCAACTCGCTGTAAACCATCAATCTGGATGTCGGTCACTTCAAATGGTTGGAAAGTATCAGCCACACCATTGCCTGAAAATGACGCACCGACTAAAATCATCGAGGCAAAAAGTTTATTAAATCTCATAGAGCACTTCTAATTATTTGTGTTCCCTGCTCAGAGTCTGGAAAAATCATTGAAGATGGCAATGCTCATCAACAACAGCAGCATAACTGCACCAAACCTGAATCCTATGTCCTGAACCTTTTCTGGTACAGGCTTACCCGTAATCACTTCGATAAAGTAATACAGCAAGTGTCCCCCATCGAGTACTGGCAAAGGCATTAAATTAATAATCCCTAAGTTCACACTGATGAGTGCGATAAACCCAAGAAAATACACTAATCCATAGTCTGCGCTGGTGCCAGCACCTTGAGCTATTGATATAGGTCCACTCAGGTTTTTCACCGACACATCGCCGGTAAATAATTTTCCAATCATCTTAAAGCTGACAACAACCAGTTGCCAGGTTTTATCTGCAGCTGCAGCAAAGGAATCTACTATGCCATACTCAAGCTGGAAGCGCATACTTTCAGGCCAATCAATTTGAGTTGGGCTTACACCAACAATGCCAATTGTTTCTCCGTTTGCATTTGTTTGTGCTTGCGGAGTGACAATGATAGTTAATTGCTCATTGTTACGTGCGATGGTCAGGTTAACGTCTTTGTTTGCAGACGTTTGTATCACATCAACAAAATCATTCCAATCTTGATAAGGTTGGCCATTTACCTTGAGTATTTCGTCACCCAACTGCAAACCAGCGATTTCGGCCGCACTACCGTTGGTTACAAGCGCAATCACTGGCTTAATTCCTGGGCGATATATTCCTAGACCAATAGCCCCAATAGGCGACTCTTTGTCTGGATCAAATTGCCAATCACGGATATCTAGTGTGTAAGTTTTTTCTGATGCTGTTGTCGAAGATAAAGGAACTAAGCTAATGTCCAGTTCTTTACCGCCAATATGGCCAACTAAAGCAAGGTTAACTTCTTCCCAGTTTCTAACTTTCTGGCCAGAAACTGCCACAATTTGCATCGGTTCTTTTAGCTCAATTTGAGCGGCTGGAGTATTGGCTCTTGTTGTATCAATAACAGGTTTTAGTGAAGGGACCCCAATAAGATACATTAAATAAAGTGCCACAATAGCAAATAAAAAGTTTGCAATCGGTCCTGCGGACACAACCGCGATCCGTTGCCAAACGGTTTTACGGTTAAATGCCTGATCTTTTAACTCTTCAGGCACATCCTCAACTCGCTCATCGAGCATTTTGACGTAACCACCTAAAGGGATCATGGCAACGACATACTCAGTGCCATCTTGACCCACTTTACGCCAAATGGCTTTACCAAAACCAATAGAAAAACGTTCTACTTTGATGCCACAACGACGTGCAACCCAAAAATGTCCGTATTCATGTGCAGTAATCAAAATACCCAGTGCGACAATAAATGACCCCAGGTTCCATAAAAAATCTAACATTGTTCTCCTACGAACTAGTTAATCGATTTGATTGCTTCTTTTGCGATTATACGAGCTTGCCCGTCTAACGCCATAATATCTTCAATCGTACCTAATGCTGAATGTGATACCCGTTCTAAACATGACTCATTAACACGAGCGATATCAGTAAACTTAATCTTTTCATTTAAAAAAGCATCAACAGCAATTTCGTTTGCTGCATTGAGTACAGTTGTAGCCTCTTGACCTTGTTCACATGCTTTCATCGCAAGAGCTAAACAAGGGAAACGTTGGTAGTCAGGTTCACAAAAGCTTAATTCTCGGACTTTGAAAAAATCCAAAGGTTCAACTCCAGCGTAAATTCTTTCTGGAAAAGACATACAATGCGCAATAGGTGTACGCATATCAGGGTTACCCATTTGTGCAATCACTGAACCATCTTTGTATTGCACCATGGAGTGAATCACGCTTTGAGGGTGAATCACCACTTTCAATTGCTCTTTATTGGTATTAAAAAGCCAGCGCGCTTCAATAAATTCAAGCCCTTTATTCATCATGGTGGCTGAATCAACAGAAATCTTAGGTCCCATAGACCAATTAGGATGATTACATGCTTGTGTTGGTGTCATTGCACTTAAAGCGGCAATATCTGAAGTCAGAAATGGTCCACCAGAACCCGTTAATAAGATATGTGAAATACCAGATGCCGTTAAATCACAGGTTCCGAGATTTGCTTGAATATCGGCAGGGAGGCATTGAAAAATTGCGTTATGCTCACTATCGACTGGCAGTAGCGTCGCATTATTTTCACGCGCAGCCTTCATAAAAAGTTCACCAGACATCACCAGTGACTCTTTATTAGCTAATAGCACCCTTTTGCCCGCTTTAACCGCAGCGTAAGTTGACATTAACCCCGCTGCGCCAACAATTGCTGCCATCACGGTATCTACTTGAGTGGCTGTAACAAGACTTTCAAGTTCATCGGCGCCTGTGGTGACATCAATATTGAGGTTCGCTGGTATCGCTTCTTTAAGCGCTTGCGCCGCAGTTGAATCCACCATATGCGCGACACGAGGTTTATGCTTCAGACACAATTGAAGCATCTTTTCTACACTGGCATTGGCAACTAAACCATAAACGCAGTATTGCTCTGGATTATGCTCGATAACACTTAGCGTACTGCTTCCGATAGAGCCCGTGGCTCCAAGGATGACCATATTTTGCATGGTTGATTAAATCCAGAATGCGAGATAAATGAAAGTAAAAACAGGTAATGCTGCAGTCAGACTGTCCATTCTATCTAATACACCACCGTGACCCGGTAAGATTTTTCCTGAGTCTTTTATATTAGCTGCTCGCTTAAACATACTTTCAGACAGGTCACCAAATGCTGAAGCTATTGCCGTAATTAAGGTAACCGCAATTACAAGCCCAAGCTCTTGTTCTGGTGAGTAATACATAACACCTGCCACAACCGCCATAGTCGCAACTAAACCACCACCAAGGCCTTCTAAGGTCTTATTAGGGCTCACTTTCGGCATCAATTTATGTTTGCCTAATGAACGTCCAGCAAAATAAGCTCCTGTATCAGCAGCCCAAACAATTAGCATGACTAAAAAGACTAAAGTACCACCAAAGTAAGGATCAACATTAGCACTGATTGACTTGAGGGTGATAAGCGAGACAAAACAGGGAATTAACGTTAACTGTCCAAACATTGATTTTAACATCGGACTGGCTTGCCAAATGCTGCCACTTTTAGGATAAGTAAACACTAACAAGGTGCTAATTACCCACCAAAAAAGGCCAATTGAAATGACGGCTAAAAAGATAGGATGAACTTGGCCTTTCAGCCATAATGCCTCAACTGGAACAAATATATTAAGTGCAATGAGAATTAACGAAACCGTGACGGTAAACGTCCATTGAGTGACTGTACATTGTGGGTCAATAAAACTCCCCCACTCTTTTGCTCCAATCATAAAAACAGGCACGAGTGCCCAAGCAAAATATTCTGCTGGTAAAAAGAAAATGGCACCTATCACTAATGGAAGGAGCCATAGTACAGTCATAATTCGTTGTTTTAACAAAGCAAAAGCCTCTTAAATTTTTTATACAGCTCGTATTTCTTCAATTTGACTGCCAGTCAAACCAAATCGACGCTGCCTACTGGCAAAAACGGCAAGTGCATCTTTAAAAGCTTGCTCGTTGAAGTCTGGCCACAAAGTCTCAGTAAAGACCAATTCTGCATATGCAGCCTGCCATAAAATAAAATTACTGATACGGTAATCACCGCCAGTTCGTATCATTAAATCTACTTCGTGCTGTTCACTCATACACAGTTGTTGATTTAACGACTCTTCTGTCAATTCACTTGACTCAATCTCGCCTTGGGCAACTTTATCTGCAAGCTTTTGAGCTGCTTGTAAAATATCCCAACGGCCACCGTAGTTAGCTGCAACATTAAGCACTAATCCGGTATTTTCTGCAGTGTGTTGTTGTGCTTTTTCAATCTGTTTTTGTAAACGTGCAGAAAAACGACTGGTATCACCAATGATATTTAATCTTACATGGTTATTATGCAGTAGTTTAATTTCTCTTTGTAATACTGAGAAAAACAACTCCATTAGTAAACTGACTTCTTTATCTGGCCTGCGCCAGTTTTCACTTGAAAATGCAAATAAGGTCAGTGACTCAATGCCTAGTTGGCTCGCGACACTCACAGCTCGGCGTACAGCTTTTACACCAGCCTTATGACCAAACACCCTTGGTTTTCCTTGCTGCTGAGCCCAGCGGCCATTACCGTCCATAATAATAGCGACATGCTTAGGTAGCGACTGCTTTACTGCTTCAGATAATTGCCCTGGCAATTGTTCTGATGACGCAATATCAGCACTCGACTTTGTTTCTGGCTCATATCCAACAGTGGATGACATCTATTACAACCCTTTCAAATAGACAAACGCCGTGTAGTATAACCTTACACGGCGCTTTAACTCTAGCTTTGCTAGGTTGAGAATTAGACTTCCATCAATTCTTTTTCTTTAGCAGCTAAAATTCCATCAATATTCTTGATGCTTGCATCAGTGAACTTTTGGATTTCATCTTCGCTACGGCGAACATCATCTTCAGTACACTCTTTGGCTTTCTCAAGCTTTTTAACTTCACTGATAGCATCACGACGTACATTACGTACTGCAACACGACCATTTTCAGCTTCGCCACGTACGACTTTGATGAAGTCTTTACGACGTTCTTCAGTCAGTGCAGGTAGTGGAATACGCATTGCGTTACCAGCAGTCATTGGGTTTAGACCTAGGTCTGAACTCATGATCGCTTTCTCAACAGCTTGAACCATAGTGGCATCAAAAACAGTTACATTTAATGTACGAGAATCTTCAATACCAATGTTTGCCACTTGCTTAAGTGGTGTCATTGCACCGTAATATGACACTTGAATTGAATCAAGTAGGCTTGGGTGAGCACGACCAGTACGTACTTTAGCCATTTGGTTTTTAGTAGCTTCAACACATTTTGTCATGCGCTCTTGAGCATCTTCTTTAATTGTATCAATCACGATAAATATCCTTTTGGTCACAAATACTTATTACTTAAGCGATAATCTGAGAATGGCACATAGTCGTTGCTATGTCGATATTCGCTCATTGGTATACATTTAGTTTAAACAAATAACCTTTATGAGATTATTTCGTTTTAATATGCGTACCTTCATCTTCACCCATAATAACACGGCGTAAAGCACCCGGTTTATTCATGTTGAAAACTAAAATAGGCATATCGTGGTCGCGGGCTAGCGTAAATGCCGCTAAGTCCATTACCTTGAATTCATTTTCTAATACTTCATCATAGGTCAAAGTATCATATTTAACTGCGTCAGGATCTTTCATTGGATCAGCAGAATAAACACCATCAACTTTTGTGCCTTTAAGTACAACTTCTGCTTCAATTTCGATACCGCGTAAACAGGCTGCTGAATCAGTTGTACAAAATGGGTTACCTGTACCAGCTGCAAAAATAACAACTCGGCCAGATTTTAATAAACTAATTGCCTCTGCCCAGTTATAGTCATCACAAACACCTTTTAAAGGAATTGCAGACATTAAACGTGCGTTGACATAGGCACGGTGCAGCGCATCACGCATCGCTAGGCCGTTCATCACAGTTGCAAGCATCCCCATATGGTCACCAACAACACGATTCATTCCAGCTTGTGCTAAGCCTTCACCACGGAATAGATTACCACCACCAATAACAACACCAACTTGAATACCTAACTCAACCAACTCTTTCACTTCTTGAGCCATACGGTCTAAAACTTTAGGGTCAATACCGAAGCCTTCTTCGCCCATTAACGCTTCGCCGCTTAGTTTTAAAAGAACGCGTCTAAATGCAGGTTTTGGATTGGTGCTCATAATTTTTTCCTGATTATAACAAAACCGCAGCGGTTGCTGCGGCTTTAGGGGATGAAGAGATAATTACTTATGCTTTTTTAGTAGCAGCAATTTGTGCAGCAACTTCTGCAGCGAAATCTTCTTCTTTCTTCTCGATGCCTTCACCAACTTCTAAACGGATGAAGTTAGAAACAGTAGCGCCTTTCTCTTTAAGAATTTCGCCAACAGTTTTCTTTGGTTCCATGATGTAAGCTTGGCCAGTAAGAGAGATCTCACCAGTAAACTTCTTCATGCGACCGATAACCATTTTCTCAGCGATTTCTTGAGGCTTACCTTCGTTCATCGCGATCTCAACTTGAAGTGCTTGCTCACGAGCAACAACATCAGCTGGAACGTCAGTTGGGTTAACGAATTCAGGCTTAGAAGCAGCAACATGCATTGCAATGTGCTTTAATGTTTCTTCGTCAGCTTCACCAGAAACAACAACACCGATACGGTCGCCGTGACGGTAAGAAGATTGAGAAGCACCATCGATGTATTCAACACGACGAACATTGATGTTCTCACCGATTTTAGCAACTAGCGCAACACGAGTTTCTTCGAATTGTGCTTTAAGATCTTCAATAGTTACTTTAGAAGCAGCTGCAACAGCTAATACTTCGTTAGCGAATGCTAAGAAGTTTGCATCTTTAGCAACGAAGTCAGTTTGACAGTTAACTTCTAATAAAGCTGTGTAACCTTCACCTGCTTGAATAAGGATAGTACCTTCAGCAGCGATGTTACCTGCTTTTTTAGCAGCCTTAGCAGCACCACTTTTACGCATGTTATCGATAGCTAGCTCGATATCACCGTTAGTTTCAGTTAGTGCTTTCTTACAATCCATCATGCCAGCGCCAGTGCGGTCACGAAGTTCTTTAACTTGGGCAGCAGTAATTGCCATTGTTAAATCCTCTATTTTAAATTCGTCTAATATTGCATTTAAAAACAGGGGCCCATAAGGCCCCTGTTCACCAATTAACTATTGGTACATAAGGGGGATGGTAACCATCACACCTTATTAAACAGTTTCTACGAAACCGTCTTGCTCAGCTTGAACAGCTAAATCTTGACCGCGGCCTGAGTTAGCAGCTGCAGCAACAGAAGTAGTGTACAAACGGATAGAACGCATAGCATCATCGTTACCAGGAACGATGTAGTTAACGCCGTCTGGAGCAGAGTTAGTATCAACAACAGCAACAACTGGGATACCTAGGTTGTTAGCTTCTTTAATAGCAATATGCTCATGGTCAGCACCGATAACGAATAATACGTCAGGTAAACCGCCCATGTTTTTGATACCGCCTAAAGATTTTTCTAACTTCTCTAGCTCGCGAGTACGCATTAACGCTTCTTTCTTAGTAAGCTTGTCGAAAGTACCGTCAACTGACTGGCTTTCTAGCTCTTTAAGACGCTTGATTGACTGACGAACAGTTTTCCAGTTAGTTAACATACCGCCTAACCAGCGGTGATCAACGTAGTACTGGTCACAAGAGATTGCAGCTTCTTTGATAGCTTCGCCAGCAGCGCGCTTAGTACCAACAAAAAGGATTTTACCTTTTTTAGAAGCAACGTTGCTAATGAACGCTAATGCTTCGTTGAACATTGGCACAGTGTGCTCAAGGTTGATGATGTGAACACCATTACGTGCACCGAAGATGAAAGGCTTCATCTTAGGATTCCAGTAACGAGTTTGGTGACCGAAGTGAACACCAGCTTGAAGCATGTCGCGCATTGAAACAGTAGTCATTTTATATACCTTAATTTGGGGGGTTAGACCTCCACGAATCCCATACCTTCGACTCTTGCTTGCTAAAATAGCGCACTAAGAGCACCCCGAAGAATGTGTCGATACGTGTGTGATTTAGTATTTAGTTAAATTGCCATCTATAACATGTATAATGGCCGCCATATTTTACGCTTAGTGAAGCAGTAAGTGAAGAAAGTATTTATACTTAATTCAAATGACTCGTTCATTAAGACTTAAACATAACGGCGCGCTTTATACCATAACTGGGTAAAAAGCACAAATTTTGACAAATTTATTTACGCCTTTTTTGACCGATACAAGGGTAAGAGAATATTCATGAGCATAGTCATCAAGACAGCAGAACAAATCGAAAAAATGCGTGCTGCGGGTAAATTAGCAGCAGAAGTACTGGAAATGATTGCACCTCACGTCAAGGTCGGTGTGACCACAGATGAACTCAATGATATCTGCGCTAAATACACCGAAGAACAAGGCGCGATTTCAGCACCATTAAATTACCATGGTTTCCCAAAATCAATTTGTACTTCAGTCAATGAAGTCGTTTGTCATGGCATTCCAAGCGGTTACCAACTCAAGAATGGCGACATTCTAAATATCGATATCACTGTCATTAAAGATGGTTTCCATGGTGACACATCAAAAATGTTTTTAATTGGCGATGTTAGCCCGAAAGACAGACGTCTTGCTCGTATCGCTCAAGAAAGCTTATATCTTGCGATTAAAAAAGTACGACCTGGTGTTAAATTAGGTGAAATTGGTACTGCAATAGAAAAATTCATCAAAGCAAGTAAATCAGGCTTGGACAAATACTCAATTGTGCAAGATTATTGTGGTCATGGAATTGGTGAAGGCTTCCATGAAGAACCTCAAGTGGTTCACTACAAAAACAATGACAATACTGTATTAAAAGCCGGCATGTGTTTCACAATTGAGCCAATGATTAATGCAGGACGTTATACAACTGTTTTAGATAAAGAAGATAACTGGACAGTCACCACGTCAGATGGTAAAAAATCAGCTCAATGGGAACATACCTTACTCGTTACAGAAACTGGTGTTGAGGTATTAACCTTACGTGGCGAAGAAGACTTCCCAAGAACGATATAACTTAAACACTCAATAAGGACATCAATGAACACAGCGCTGGTAGCAAAAAACACCCTCATCGAATTCAACCAGCGCTTATTGGAGCAATTTACTGCTAAACAGCCAATTACGGACTTAGTTCAGCAGCGCTGCCAATTTGTTGATGCTCTTTTACTCGACAGCTGGCAAAAGTTTGGTTTAGACCAAGCATCTATTTGCTTAATCGCTGTGGGTGGTTATGGTCGAGGAGAACTGCATCCGCATTCAGATATCGACCTACTACTGCTATCCCAATCTGATGAAACCAGTCAGCAAGCTAAAGATGCCATTAGTCAGTTCATCACTTACCTGTGGGACTCTGGGTTAGAAATTGGCCATAGTGTTCGCACTATTGCAGATACACTTTCTCAAGGTGCTCAAGACATCACTATTGCTACCAATCTGTTGGAAGCAAGGTTATTAATGGGTGATAACCTTTTATACGACGAATTATACGATGCTATCCGCCAGCCTGACTTCTGGCCTTCACAAACATTCTTTTTAGGCAAAAAAGAAGAACAAGATCTGCGCCACGAAAAAGCCAACGCTTTTGATTTAGAACCTAACATCAAATCTTGCCCTGGCGGTTTAAGAGATATTCAAACCATTGCTTGGGTAGCGATGCGTCATTTTGATGCCGCCTCATTACAAGATTTAGTTGAGCATGATTTCCTAACTCCTGTTGAATTAACTGAGCTGCTCGAATGTCGTGATTTTTTATGGCAACTACGCTTTGCTCTGCATATGACATCGGGTAGAAATGAAAACAGGCTGCTATTTGATTTACAACGCCAAGTTGCGACAGCAATGGGTTATGAAGATGCCACTCAACTGGCTGTTGAGCAAATGATGAAGCGTTACTATCGCACGGTTAGACGTGTGATGGAGCTGAATGAAATGCTATTGCAATTGTTTAAACGGGCAACACTTAATCAAACGACGTCATTAACGATATACCCTATCAATAATCAATTTCAGCGCCGCGGCCGTTATATTGAAGTTTTGGATGAAAGTGTATTTGAAAACCAGCCAGAACAAATTCTTAATCTCTTTTTACAAGTAGCACGTAACTCTAATATTCAACGAATATACGCCCCGACGTTGCGCCTTTTAAGACAAGCAAGGCGTAAACTCACAGGTCCTTTGCAAGATAATCCTGAATGCCGCAAGTATTTCATGGCAATATTAAAGCATCCTCGTGGAATTGCCGCCTTGTCATTAATGCATAAGCATGGGATTTTATCTTCTTACTTACCTGCTTGGCGCAAAATTGAAGGCCAAATGCAGTTTGATTTGTTCCATGCATACACTGTTGATGAACATACACATCGATTGCTGTTGAATATCGACCGATTTGCCCAAGCAGATCAGAAAGATGAATTTCCACTCGGGGCGATTTTGATCAACCAATTACCAAAGAAAGGGTTATTGGTGCTAGGCGCAATCTTTCATGATATCGCTAAAGGCCGTGGCGGAGACCACAGTAAACTCGGCGCGACTGATGCACTTGATTTTTGTAAGTTACATGGATTAAGCGATCATGACGGACGACTCGTGGCTTGGTTGGTCGAAAATCACTTGGTGATGTCGGTAACAGCGCAGCGTCGTGATATTTCTGATCCTGATGTTGTCGCCACTTTTGCTGATAGAGTGCAAGATGCCGTGCACCTCAGTTATTTGTATTGTCTAACTGTGGCAGACATATGCGCGACTAATCACAAAGCATGGAATAACTGGAAAGGTTCATTACTGCGAGACTTATATTTTTCAACTCAAAGGGTGCTGTCGCGCGGTAAAGAGAAACCTATTGATGTTGCTGATCGCGTATTAGAAATCCAACAAAAAGCGCAAAAAGAGCTACTTAGACGTGGCCTTAAACAAAAAAGCATCAATGAGCTGTGGCTACGCTTTAAAGACGATTACTTTTTACGCCATCAACCTAATCAAGTCTCGTGGCACACAGAAGCCTTGCTCAAGCATGACAAGCAAAAGCCATTAGTGCTTATTTCAAAGCATACGACTCGTGGCGGCAGCGAGCTATTTGTTTATGCTAAAGACAAACCAAAGTTATTCGCCACTGTGATGACAGTATTAGACAATAAAAATATTAATGTTCATGATGCAAATGTCATGACATCAAATGATGATTACGCCCTAGATACCTTTGTTATCTTAGAGCAAGATGGCGAACCCATCACTCAGCTCTCGCGAATTCAATCGATTAAAAAGTCGCTTGAAAAAGCATTAGCGAGCCAAAAACCTAAACCACCTAAATTTAGGAAAATGGCCCGTATCATGAAACCTTTTAACGTTCGTACACAAGTGAGTTTCTTGCCAGGTGCAAAGCATGATACAAGTATGATGGAGCTTATTGCATTGGATAGCCCGGGATTACTGGCCAAAGTCGGTGATGTATTATATCGCTGCGATACCACGTTATTATCAGCTAAAATCACCACTATTGGCGAACGAGCTGAAGACTTCTTCATTCTGCAAACTTCAGATGGACAAGCGTTAAATGAAGAACAACAAACACAATTATCCGAAGCGCTTTCAGGAGCGCTTTCTCAACCTTTACATCAATAAACACAATTTGGGAGATAGTAATGGAGGCATTACGCCAACGCATAGAAGCTGCATTTGAGGCTCGTCAGGACATCACACCTAGCACAGTTGAGCCAAGTGTTCGTGCAGATATCGAAACTGTCATTAGCATGCTTGATAAAGGCCAAGCTCGTGTTGCAGAGAAGATTGATGGCGAATGGCACGTACACCAATGGTTAAAGAAAGCAGTACTACTTTCTTTCCGTATCTTTGACAACGAAGTGGTTGAAGGTGGTGACACTAAGTACTTTGATAAAGTACCGCAAAAGTTCTCTGATTACACAGCTGAAAGATTTAAAGAAGAAGCAATCCGTGTTGTACCACCAGCAACGGTACGTAAAGGTTCATTCATCGGTAAGAACACCGTACTCATGCCATCTTACGTAAACCTAGGTGCTTATGTGGATGAAGGCACTATGGTAGATACTTGGGCTACCGTTGGTTCTTGTGCACAGATTGGTAAGAATGTGCATTTATCTGGTGGTGTCGGCATTGGTGGTGTACTTGAGCCATTACAAGCCGGCCCAACCATCATTGAAGATAACTGTTTTATCGGCGCACGCAGTGAAATTGTTGAAGGCGTTGTTGTTGAAGAAGGCAGCGTAATTTCAATGGGTGTTTACATTGGTCAAAGTACCCGTATTTTTGACCGTGAAACTGGTGAAGTACATTACGGTCGCGTACCAGCAGGCTCTGTAGTGGTTTCAGGTAACCTACCTTCTAAATGTGGCACTTACAGCTTATATGCGGCAATCATTGTTAAGAAAGTCGATGCTAAAACCCGCGGAAAAGTCGGTATTAACGAGTTATTACGTATCGTTGATTAATATTAATCATCTGATAAATGATTCAAAAAAGGCCTCGTAATGAGGCCTTTTTTATAAACTTAACATTTTACTGTGACTATTTGCAGTAACAAAATACAAGCATAGTTAGAACACCACTGTCTTATTGCCATACACCACAACTTGCTCATCTAGTACCAATTGTAAGGCTTTACTCAGAACACTTTTTTCAACATCTCGGCCATTATGCGCCAATTCTTCTGCACTAAAGCTATGATCAACATTAATCACATCCTGCTTAATAATCGGCCCTTCATCTAAACAGTTATTCACAAAGTGCGCAGTTGCGCCAATAATTTTTACCCCCCTCTCCCATGCTTGTCGATATGGTGATGCACCGATAAAGGCTGGCAAAAATGAATGGTGAATATTAATAATCGTGTTTGGATAATGAGCAACAAACTCTGGCGTCAAAATACGCATAAATTTTGCTAATACAATATAATCAGGCGAGTACTGCTTAATGATTTCTAAAATGGCCATTTCGTGTTGTTGTCTATCAATCCCTTGATGGCAAACATGATGAAACGGGATATCAAACTTCTCAGTTAATGCTTGCAGGTTATCGTAATTACCAATAACTGCAGCAATTTCCACATCAAGGCCGCCATAATAGGACTTCATTAAAATATCACCTAAACAGTGCGCTTCCTTGGTCACTAAAATCACGATGCGCTTACGACCAGCATCTACCAATTTCATATGATTTTGCTCAGGCAGCACCTGCCTAAGATCGGCTAGCAAAGCATCATCATCAATATGACCTTCAAGCACAGTACGCATAAAAAAGCGTCCTTGTTGATGGTCTACAAACTCGGTGTTTTTAACAATATTTAGGTGGTGGGCAAAACATACCCCGGTAATTTTGGCAATCAAGCCTTGTGCATCTTCACAATCAGTAATAAGAATTTTACGATCTACACTTAATGCAGGGGTATCAGATTGGTTTTTTTTCATAACTACACGACTCACATCAATTTTTGCCAATAGGCCCTTCAAACTAATTTAGTTAATTAATAACACAGCTAGGGCAAGCACAAGATAAGAACATCAATATTTATGGGTAATTTGATAAATAAGGTAACCCATATACAGAATCGTTAATTTAAAGGAGGAATAATTATGAATTGTTTAGCTTATACGCACTAGAGATGACCAATAATACAGCTCATTTAGAAGATAACCCTGCCTTATGAAATATAAGCCTGAGCAAGCATTACTGCCTTGTATCCAAGTACCTTTGTAGTAACTTGCGTAAACTCTCTGCTTTTGTGCCAAAAACGACCTGCACGCCCTTACCTACTTTAATCACTCCCTTAGCGCCTAATCTCATTAAACGTGGCTTATCAACTAATTTAGGATCAACTACAGCTATTCTTAGGCGGGTTAAACAAGCATTAAGCTCAATGATATTTTCAGGACCACCCAATGCACTGACCATTGCACGTAAACTTTCTTTATTTCCGGTATCTTCTGCTGCTATTCGCCCTGGGGTTTTCAAGTTAAACGCAACAATACTGACCCTAAATATCAAATAATAGATAAACGCCGTTAATGGGCCTAAAAACCAAAACCAACTGGTATTACTTGATTGTGCAAATAACACGCTAAAGTCAATCAAGCCATGAGAAAACACCACACTGTGGTTGATATCAAGCAAGATGCAAATCGCATAAGCCGCACCAGTTAATA
>BCQL01000012.1_pt1 | contig 20433 bp, 20 predicted proteins | sample 1008151 | NCBI WGS metagenome assembly BCQL01 (sample SAMD00035459, study PRJDB4067) | museum specimen metagenome | biome: marine biome; feature: sea shore; material: organic material | host: Otohimella japonica | place: Japan:Kanagawa | collected 1927
TCCCCATAGACACCGCCCAGCCCCCGCGGCTCCCACCTTGGGAGGATTTCCAACGCGGGCCACCCGTGCACCAAGCCGCACTCACTCGCCTCGGCCCGCGTCGAAAATCCTTTACCATACCAGTCATTGATCGACCCTTACGCTTGCCGCAGTGCAGCCCGTCGAAGCCGCCATTCGCTGCAGGCGCAAAATCTGGGTCAGGCCGAACTCACAGATCGCGGACATTGCTGCCGTTGCCTCAAATTGCGCTTTGGAGCTTCGGCGATGGAGTTAGCGTGGCAGACAAGCCAGTGGGTTTGAAATTCAATCTTTTGCGCTGACTTATTTGATGGCTTTTGAAAAACGAACCGCATGGCCCTCAAATGGCTCGTGACTATGGCTAAACTCATTTCGGAGACAGCTCAAATACAACGGTTGCCGATGTCCACAACTTAAGCAACAAACGTGTTTTCATCGTACACAGACCCAGCTAACCTGTTTCAAATAGAGCCTCGGAGAACCTCCGGAGGATGGGACGCACATGCTGGAAGGACAGCGATGGCAACAGTTGATTTTGGACATAGATGCGAAATTTCTTGGGCTTCCAAGGCCCAGTACAGAGATTTCGCTGATGAGCTTGTTAGTGCGACCGCTGGCGAAAGCGGAGTACGATCCATAGTTATATGCGGCAGCCTAGCTAAGGGAACACTGGTGCCTGGCTGGAGTGACATCGACATAATCTATTTTTTTGAGGGATCAGAGTCTCCTGCCGTTTCCTACAGGGGCATTGGACGGACGCTGAAACGGCTACAGACAAAGTCCCAAATACCGGTTGGTGTGGACATTGTTTCCGCCCAGAATTTTGTGAATGACTACAGAATCGGAGGCCGTCCACTTGCTATGACGTTTGAAGTTGCTGGCTCAGGCCAAACGGTATTTGGAGATGACCTGCTGTCTCAAATCCAGTTCAAGCATCAGCATATAGCAATGGTGAAATCCGAAACGGATCGATTGATTGCTGCTGAGCTTCACAACTGGCGGCGCTGGTACATCTCTGACGCCGATGGTAGCGACGAAGCGATGGCTTTAGCAAGAAATACGAAAACACTGCTGAAGTTAGTCAAATATCATACTGACCCAAACCTTGAAAAACCATTTAGCTACGAACAGAGCGTAGAACAATTACTAGACCTTGCAGATCTCAAACAGTTTCATAGCGTCTACAAGTTAGCGGCTGAGACACGCGCAGATTGGCCAAATCTAAAGAATCAAGTCAACGAGATGAAACTGAGAAACGGGTTTTTCTCATCTTCGCTAAGCGAAATGCAAATTTGATCTACTCCATGCGACTATCCTGCTCGCCCGAGCCTTTTGAAGTTTTCTATGCAGTTTGTAAGTGCATCAGTGTCGTCTAGTGTGAATTGCTCTACGCCCGTTCGATCTTTGTCCAATAACTCTTCAAGCAACCTGCCATATGCTTCATAGACGCCAACTTGGGACAATTTATTGTGAACCAACAGGCGAGGTCTCTTGTTGCCAGCATTTATGGACGCTGAGGGGAAAACGGGCGCGATCAGCATCTTTCCTCTAGCGTGATCTAAATCTGCTGCTGTCACCATAAACGTTGGTATGTCAGCCAAAGAAACATAGGTGATGCGGCTCAACAAGCTGTGAGGAAACTTTGATGATATTTCCTTCGTGACTTCCAAAAAACTAACCGTATTTGAAACGCCAGCTTGGAGCGCATCAAGAAGGTAAGGGTTGGCGTCCGAAACCTCAGCCCCTGGGAATGCTATCCTCAATGCTATTCTTGCTCGCTGCTTGTCGTTCAGCCGATCAAAAAGATTGTCAAGTTCATTGCTTAGTCGACCAAACCGAAGGCCGACGATGTCAAGTGTTTGAGTAGCTTCGAATTCTGGTGTTCCGAATACTGCATCATCGTTTAATTCGGGGAGCGCAACGCGTACAATTTCGAATAACCCCTGCAAGGAGTCCTCCACCGGCCGAACGAATTGAGGAACAATTTCAGAAAACTTCCATGCCGAATTTGTTAGTTCGTCATCTGAATATTGGTGGACGAACTGGCCGTCTACCAACCCTGGACTGAAATCCACTATCTTGTCAGAATGGAAGAGATTTACCCTCTGAGTGCCCAATCGGGCAACTAAAAAACCAAAAGCCGTCAATAGCTTAGATGTTGATGATGGAGTGTCCTGCGAACTCACTATTACAAGAGCCATGTCTGCCTGTGCTGCCTTCTGCATCTGTTCAATGCTAAAAGAGCTCACATTGAATAAGTGCTCTACCCTAAGCTGCTCATGTGTATTGTAAGATACCTGAGCGGAGAGATTTTCAGCCCCAAATGCCGAAACCAGTTCCTCAGACGAAAGTAGGTTTTTCAAATCTTCAATGTATGAGTGCCCGTCTTCGGGGATTCCACATATCACTGCTAAATTGACCGGCTTTAGCTTCTTTGTCTCGGGAACTACTTCTACAAATTTTTTGCTTAGATCCTCCGCAACGCAGTGGAGAGGAACAGCAACATTAACTTCTTCACCATCGTATCGTCTTGAGCTGACATGCATTGCGACCGGGGTGAGGTCCTCAATCGAATGGATTAGTCCTCCGGAAGAGCCTTGAAGTGTGGTGGCATCATGCAGGACCCTGTTTCCAATAACTGGCTTGAGAATTTTACCTTCGGATCTTCCCAGCTGCCCCCCCATTGGGTAGCCAAGCGCCCTAACATCATCACCGGGGGAGTAAGCCACAGTGGCGGCCCTCAGATCGACCCAGCCCCTAAGCCTTCCATCTTCTAGGTGCATTTCCCCGACGGCTTTTGCCAACTTCAATAGCACATAATCGAGGTTTGCACTTTCAGTGTGTGTTTCGGTTTCTCCAACGTCAAATGGTGAAACTTCTGAACTTGCCAGAATTGGCGAAGACTCTAAACCATCATCGTCTTTAAACCTGAGCCGGAAACTCTTCGAGTTCACCTCTGCTTCATCCTCACCTTCTCCCATCTCGGGAGCAATGTCATCAAAGGTCGTGTATAGTTTCGCAACATCAAGCTCCAAGATGCTAGTTTCATCAACATGACAGCAGGTCAGCACCAAGTCTGGGCCAACTAGGATACCTGATGCAATTGGTCGTGCATCTGCCTCAGCATGAATCCTGCACACCCATCGTTCCAACCGATGTGGATCAAGCCCGATCGGGGAAGACACAAGAGAAATCTTGTTGTTCGGGTTTACGCGCCTCTGCCGCTCGCCGTCGCCTTGTGGCATTCTTCCTACCTCCTAGTCCTAACTTGAGTATCGTTTACATGCTACAAAACAAGGCTTTCCGCACCATCGATTGCAATCAGGCCTTCGCCGAAAATCGCTTCGCTTCGTTTCGACAGTGGATCAAATTCTTTTAGCCCAGCAAAGTCTAGGTTGGTCATCTTTTCTATCGCTATAATTGGAAGCTGGTAGGTCTTGAACTCACCATAGACAAAAGCTGCCTCCGTTAGCGAGCGGATCATTCGACCTTAGCTAAGTACATATCCAGTAGCACTCAACATCTCGGTGGATGAATTGACCATAACAACAACTTTCCAAAAACTCTCGGGTATCTTGACGTCCTCAGCACCCGGCTGGCGCTTTAGGGTCCGGTCGTCGTCCCTAAAAACCGGCCCCGAGAAAACACTTACCTTAAAGTCTTTGGTTTTTGCGGCATCCAATATGTAATCTTCCAGTTTTAGCCAGTCGCGTTGGTTTAAGTTTTTATGCTGTGGAGCACAGTTCGTGTAATGAAAGGTGTCATCTTCAGCTTCTTGAGCTTCTTGGCGAGTGTCGCCCCAGCCGGGGTCTACTCGTCGCACCAGATGGCCACGATCAAGATCGTTCCGTCTATATAGTACGTTGTCGATTTGGTGGTCTGGTTCAATTCTGCCGTCAGTGTTCCAACGATCTCTGCGCTTCAGCCGCATAGACTTAGAGCCATCGATGTTTACGGCTGTCAACAGCGGCAGTCTCCGCTTACTGTTTTGCACCACCGAAAAATGGCGATATCGGAGCACACTATCTTCTGTTCCTTTTACTACTGCGACCTCATCTCTACTTTTCCAAAAGTCAAATCCAGGTAGCGGTACCGCAAGATGCTCGGTACCCAGAAATTCATCTGAATAGCCATCCCTTCCACTAAAGTGGGAAGCTGGAGTGACCTCCCTTACATCAGGATCTCTACTGACACCTACTTCCGTGCCGAGAACGGAGCGCTCAACTTGTCTTATGGCTGCGTCAACCAAGTCTGCTGTTACGGCATAGTTGCTTACTTTGAACAAACCAGCGAAGTGTAGCCCGACAACCTTTCTGGTTTGCAAGTCAATCACAGCTGACCCCGAGTTGCCACCAAGAGACGAATAGTCGGTGTGCAATTCCCCGCGCTCGAAATCTGTGTGAGTAACTAAGCCTGGAGAAAAGCGCTTCACACCATAGTCCGACCCGAAGATCTGTGTCATTAGCTTTGCGTCGTTTCGAGGATCTTCGGCAGGGTACCCGATTGCCGCAACGGGTGTTGGTTCACTTATGCGAGTCGTATCCAGTTCCAAGGGCTCGATCCAGTCAGGAGCCGCTACCCTCAGAAGGGCTATGTCTGGCCCTCTTTGCGGAGCCATGTACAAGACTTCAAGAACTTCAATCCTCCGCGTTTGAAGTGCACTTTCGTTTCTTTGTCGATTGAAGTTAACTCGTTGCTCTAACGGATCGCCGAAGGATGAAGCAAGAAAAGGGAAACCGCCCATTGAATCTGGCCGCGCAAAAACTTCTGCTACATGGCGATTTGTAACTACAATATCTTTAGTTACCAGCCATCCAGTTCCTGCATAAGGCAGCGAACCATGGTTCAACAGATCAAGTCGTCCGACCTTTTGGCACTCGATTTCCAAGAGCACTTTTCTCTTTTCATCCGAATCGTCCTTGATCAATTGGTCGAAGTCGTATTCTCCATCCATTACGATGATATCGTTGTCTATGAACCGGGCGGGCCTAAGCTTGCCTAAGATGATTGCCTCAAGTGCCGCGTGCTCAAACGATGTTGAAGAGGCACGCTCGCCAGTCAGATCGCTCCGATTTAGAACCTCGTAGGCCTGATCTAGTTCGGCAGCGTCAATCAGACTTTCTCGCGAGTTGCTGAGAAGCTCCTTTGCCGAACTTTCCAAAATCTTTTGATAGTTAGAGGAGAATGTTCTTACCGCATCAATCTGGTTCATGGGTGGTTCCTGGAAAAGCAAATGATCATTCAATACTTACAAGCCTAGTGCGGCGTCTCCGGACTCTCCAAGCCTTTTTTTGAGGGTCATTTGCGCCATGCCCGACGTCGCCGGTGCCAGTGGTTTGCGAGAAGGAAAATTAGACCCCTCGAAAGATGGTCTTCAAGCACCTCAGCCATTCTCAAAACTCGCGCTCGAAACCAGATATCTCAGAAATTTGCCGTCGGTTGAGTAACGATAACAAGGGCAACGGACTTTCATACACATTGCAACATCTGTCAGATTGGGCTCGAAGCCGACCCCGAAGGCATCGCCGCATCTGCGGTCGCTGGCTTTACTAATCTCCGAGTACGGCCCGGCCCTTTGCTGCCGTTAGTCTCGACATGGCATTGCTGCGATGCAGAGCGTCAAACCAGCCATGCGCTGCAAGCGCGAACGAATATGCTGCTCATTCTGCAGCATACTTTCTTCTGATGTTTTTTGCGGCTCTTACGGTATCGGTTACTTGCAGGCGATATTGATACATCTGCCAACTGACTTGGTAGATCTCTTCCACCATTTCTCTGGAGAATGAGTCCAACACCATTTTGATTGTGGCCTTCTTTGGAAGCAACAGCGTACCGCCCAACCATTTGGCCTCTTCCTCTGTGTTCCTGTCGTATGCTCGTTCGCCATTGTCTTTGATTGGCGTTTCGAGATCGTGACCCATGATTATGTGCGCTAGCTCATGCGCCAGATCAGAGTTTTGGCGGCGAGGATGGTGAAAATCGTTGTGATGTATCTCTTTATAGCTTCCATCGGAGATTATGAGACCTGAAAATGGGTCGTCTGGGTGGTTCGCCCAGTGGTTTGTTATTTCTGAAGGCAGTTTTGGGTTGTTACGAATACCGAAGACAGGAACGCCTAGATGCTCTGCCAGCTTACGCGGACACAATGGCGCGTCCGGCCTTAGATCCAACTCCGCTCTGAATTCTTCTGCATATCGCTCGGCCTCTGCCTTGAAACCGTGCTTGAACTTATGTCCCATCTGCTCTGCGTTTCCTCATATCCTCGTAGAGCGTCTTGATCATGAGCTCCATCGTTTGAGCGTCTTCGCCGCCGATGTGTCTGTCCGCGCGAAGTAAGGTAGTTATCTCCGCAAGCGTATCTTTTTGAGCTCGCGGTGTGCCGGTTTCGCGATAGAACTGGCTCACATCCAAACCCGACCACGATGCCAGCGCCGCGAGGCTGTCGACGTCCGGTCGTTTTCCCTGACCCATGCGGGTCAAAGTAGAAGCCGAGATTTTGGCTTTCTCCGCAACTTTCTTCCACGAAACCTCTCTATCTCGCCTGATCGCATCGAGGGCAGCATAGAAGCCCTCAGAATCAAAAAAATTCGACATGTGCTCTCCCGTTTCACTCTTGCAATATCTTGAGAATCAGATATCCCTGTGATTGCTAACTAGCAATACAACGTCACTATAGCAACAAAAGGAACCTGCTATGTACGCTTTCAGAATCGTTGATGCCGCAAACGGCCAATACCGGGTGCGCTTCACCTACAACTCAGAGATCATGGTGTGGTCAGAGAACTTCACTACGAAAGACGCGGCTAAGCGGAACACCTCTTCGCTGAAATCAAATGCCCCTGGCGCACCGGTTGTTGACCTCACGGTGTGTGAGACTGGAAGCGGGTATCGTTGGGAAGTCGCCAAGTCGAGTGATGGTCAGTACTTCACCCGCTTTGTGGCGTCGAACGGCGAAACCATGGTGCGCAGTGAGCGCTACACACAGAAACACAACGCCAAGAATTGCGCTTCGTCTGTCTCCAACAACGCGGGCTCGGCACGTGTCATCGATGAGACGAAAGCTCAGGCCGCATAACCAATTGAAAGGACAAAACTATGCCAAAGAGGAACAACCGAACACGCTCAAGGAGTACAATCTCAGGTCGCTTCGTCACCAAAGCGCATGCAAAGCGCAGCCCTCGAACGACCGTCAACGAGCGCGTCGGTGGAGGTTCAACTCATGGATCAATGCGGAGCGCCGTGACGGGGAAGTTTGTCGGTAAAATATATGGCAGACGGAATTCTCGCACTACGATGCGCGATGGTTGAACATCAAATCCACTCCAAGAATAACAGAAAGAGCGGTTCCATCGGGTCTACCGCCCTTTCTGGAATCAAAGGTTCGACCGAGCGACGCTTTTGCTACCTTGGTCTACGGACTAGACTATTGAACAGGACGCTTAGAGTTTGTTTCGAAAGTCTCGTCCGAAAATACGCCCTTGTATACGCTCTCTTCAAGAAAACTCAGGATGGTTTTTAAGCGGCGCTTGTCTCCAGGTAGAACAAGCCTCCCTTCTTGCACGTCGATATTCAGTCCGACTGAACTAGCCCTTTCCCGGATTGCCTCAACACCATGCTCTTCTAAAACTCCCGAGCGCCTTATTCCCCGAATGAGCTTTCTGGAACGTTCGTCCATTGCTGCATCGAACAGCGCAGCATTTTCGACATGGAACCTCTCATTTTCGCGAAACTCAGTGACTTCAGCCTCCGTCGCCTGCTCAAAGTGGTGTTGAATCGTGAGGATGGTTCGGAGGTTGCGGAAACTCACAAACTTGAAGTCGTCCTCGTCAACAAGGGCTGTTAAACGCGCGTCTAATGCAAAACCATGTTCGGACAATTTTCCGAACTGATTGTTGCTGAAGATTAGAGTCAATCCGCTTTTTTGAAGATACTGCGAAGTCTGAAAACGCTGGAGTAACACCCTTCCTTGCTGAGTTGCCGAATGGGTAAATACGCCTTTGATCCGCGCCTCGTCGTAGTTTGCAACATCAAGCTGATCGTATGCTGCAGGCCCATTCTCGAAGGTGGCCGAAAAGAGTGAAGCAAGATCGGGATCATTGACAACGAGCAGTTGATTGCCATCCGGTTTCCAGTCACCATCGAAAACGACTTCTTCATCTCGGCCAGCAAGGAAGGTTGCTTCTTGAGCATCGAAAAGTTGCTCTAGCTCACCTTGAACAGCAGCGCGGACCGGAATGCGCCGGACCACATTCTCTGCTCCCATTCGACAAATCGCAAAAAAGGTGCGAGACATTAATCACTCCGTATCTAAAATTACATAATCGCTAAGTTGGATGCCGATTATCGTTCGATCACCCTTGTTTATAGTTTGCTTTGAAATGAGCAGACGCGTGACATTCTCAGGTGTTCCCACACGATAGAAATGCCATCCGAACAGTCCAAGAAGTGGGTTGAAAAAATAGCTGTGACTCGTCATCGCAATAACTGCAAAAACAACTATTGTTGGAACCCAGATAACCCAGTTCAGATCATTGAAGTCTGCTGTGAAGAGAGGCATGAGGTACAGTAGTATGATTGCTGTGTTTTCACGATCTGCTGGCTCAACATGTGAGATCTTGTGCTGCGCTGGGGCAGCTGCATTCCGATCAACGCCACTGCGTGTGACGATGGAATCCAATACCCACACGCAGATACGCACCAACAACATAGATGCTGCCAACAAGATGAGCATTGTTCCGTAGTGATCGTTCAAAGCAGCTACCGCCGCATATGTGAACCCAACAGGTGCAATGGCCGTGGCGGTCAAAGCCAGTCGCGCGAATACTGTCAATCCACCTTGCATGTCAAACCATTACTCATCTCGTTCACCCTGCTTCAGTTCTGGCACGACAGTCAGATTTCCACGCCAGCTCCGCCGGTCGATGGTGCTTCTTAGGTCAGCGCTTCGATGCTCTGCCGGTCTTGGGAATCTTGTGTTAATCAACGTAACGCGAGCCTGGGAAACCAATTCGAGCTCCTCAATAAACTCTCGAGTCGGTAGCGTAAGTTGCTCGAAACGGCGCGCGTCTTGATTGTTGCTCGAGATGTAGTCAGCAAATGTAAGTGCTATGTCGGTCGGTGCGTTGAGTTTGCAGGACTTTCTAAACAGTTCCCAATCAAAGTGGCCAACTCTGCGGTCCCTCCGTGTTGTAGATGTTTTTTCTGCTTTCTTTACCTGCCCAGCATCTAGTCCAGCCTTCTTCGCGATTGCGTCAAAAGTAGTTTCATACTTCAATGTTCCAGATGATCTCTCACCAGTTTCCGGATTAGCCACTCGAATTGGGGTAGTGCGTGTAACTAATATAACTCGTCTTAGTCTTGCCGGCGATATGCCCGCCTCGGCAAGACAACCGGCAACATTTGTGTCCCGCGACGTCACATGTGGATACGGCCCATGATACAGACTAAGCCCGCTACCTTGTGTCCCTTCCAACAATACTGATTTGCCCGAAGCGAACGCAGCTTCCAAACGGCGCATGGTTGACCCTCTGGAAGTCTTCCTTCCACCGACGAAAGGTTCTAGTTCCGGTATATCCTTCGCCAACTTAGTGTTTCCGGCACGCCCCATTATTCTCCTCGCCGCAGCCGCGCCGCTACCACTCGCGGTCGAGGAAATACTGTCTCTAAGCTCATTCTCTTGTTCGATATCCTCAGAACTTATGATCATCGCATCGGGGTCAATAAATAGGCGGCTTTCATCGATCCCTGCCTGCTCGACCTCTTTGAGCAACTTTGAGACGTCAATAGTCATGCCGGGTCCAAGCAACAGTTCGGCATCGCAATCCTTCGCGCCCGACGGCAATTGATGATAAGTAAATTCTCCGCTGGGGCTCGCTACTGTATGTCCAGCGTTAGGCCCGCCAACCCGAACCAACACATCATACTCTTTCGATAAGTACGCAGCGATGTTGCCCTTGCCTTCACTGCCAAATTGTCCACCAACCACAACGTCTACACATCTAACTTGCTGATCTGGGTTAATTCTAAGAGCAGCGCAAACCCTCACAAAGGTATCTTCAGCGTCTGTATTGGTGACGTTCAAGCGAATATCTGCGTCTTTTTTGAACCAGCGAATGTCTTCTTCATTGCCATGAAGAGGGTCTGCATCTTCATAGGACTCCGACACGGGTTCTGGCTTAGGCTCCTTACGTCTTCGAAACTCCGAGCTCAGAAAGTTTTCGTCAGCATAAAGGTGTGCGTGCACGACGTTATGCACGTTTTGTGCTCTGAAGTGCTCGACTTGTTCGCGATGACGTAGGTGATCCACAACAATTGGACTATTAGAACCTCCGATCTTTAGCGCATCGCGAACGAACTCGTACACCCATGCGCCGTTAGTTTCGCGATCTAGGGTATCGCCAAGTTTTTGTAAGCTCTTTCGATCTTGGGGAGCATCTCTCTGCGCAGCTATTTCTCTGAGTTTGTCGCTCGTCCTAAGATGATAGAAACCGCGCCGCCGTTCCAACTTTGAAGAAAGGTCCGTTTTCCAAGTACAGATCCGCCCACTAACTAAGATTACTTTTCGCGACATAACTCGTGAAACCCTTTCATAATCGCATCGCATGTGAAAAACGCGTCGTTTCTTGAGGTATCAATTACGAGTGTTGCGACATCACCCAATGCGCGGGCAGAGACTTCGTTAGGGTGAGCGATATGCTCTGCATAGGCTTTCTCGTAGGAAAAACCACCGTTGGATTCGTCTCTAGCTTGCATTCGGGACCGCAATACTGAGTCCGGGGCGGTAACGTGGCAGTGTAGGACTTTCCCTGGAAACGCTTCTGAAAATCGATCAATCTGCTCGGGTTTCCTAACACTATCGACAAACCAAAATTTCTGATCCCGCTGTGCGTCTATCTGTGGAACTGCTACGTCAGTGACCAGCCAATTGAAGTCCGTCTCGACGTCCAACCGGTCGCCAATCCCCTGTAGTATCTCTCGTGTTACTTCTCTTTCGGGCGGTTGCACCAGAGTACGCAGATGATGACTGGACTTGATTGCCGCAAATCCATGTTTGGACGTAAGAGTTTCGCAAATCGTGGTTTTTCCAGCTGCAGCTGGTCCGCTTAAAAGAAGTATCATGGTCAGATCCGATCAAACTCGAGGCCGTTGCCCTTCCAGCTATCGTCGTCTAAGCACATGTCTATGAATTGATCGCACGCGGATGAATAATGATCGCGAGCCTGATACCCGGGTGCGTTGGCGAGCGACACAGTCCACTCAGCTCCCAACTGCTCCAAAACGGAAACCGCTTTCTCGCGATCTTCCGAACTAAACACTGAAACACGTGTGTTTTCCGGGAGTGCAAGAGGCGGTTTCACAAGTACTTCCAGCATCTCACCATTTCGAGCCTGGATCAATTGTTGTTGCTCCAAATCAGTTCTGGCAATCGGTATCTGTTGATCATCATAGTACCGCCCGTTAGCAGGTCCCTCGGCAAACCCCGGTTTATCGTTCCGCCGAAGCTGGCGTGACATCGCGACATTGTAACGACACAAATCGAACTCTGTGCCATTGAGAATTCCGGCTTGGATAGACAAACAGACGTGAGGGAACCCAGCGGCTAACTTCGCCTCCAAGATGGGTGGATGCCCTATTGTCGACAAGTGAATGTAGTCTCCAAATCCGCGTTGCGAATCCAAGTGTTTTGACTTGCTCCGAAAATGGCTTTCAGAAAACCCCTCAACTCTGAGAGTCGCCTTGGATTTCAAAAGCCTCGATCGAGCAATGAAGGGCAGATAGTGAAGAGGAGCGACATGAAAAACTAGGTCGATCCCGTTGGCTAGAAGCGTGTTCAAAAAATTGTCCTCGTCAATTGGACACAGTCTGCGGGAATGAGTCTCTTAAATCAATCCAAACGTGTATTAATGTAGGCATAGATCGCTTTGACAGATAGCTTAGCTTTTTTGAGATTTTTTCGCTTTTTGTGGGTTGGGCTCGACACGGATGTCCGCTTCCGAGGTAGGTCGTAACGATAGTGCACCCGCAGCGAAGGTCGGCTTCCCGCCCATTCTGTGGAAAAACAACGTGTTGCGAGCGCAGAATGTGAAGCGCTGAACGGGGCGTGAGCGCCTTTCTGGTCAGGCTTTTTTCGTTTGCTGCGTTGCCGGAAAGATCTTGGCCAGTTTGCGAAGGTTCAGGGCGGTGGCAGCGAGCAGAAACTCGTCATTTGCGCCGCATGTGCTTCCTGCCTCGGTCCCATCATCGTCTATCCTTCTCGATAGGAGGAATTGAATCAGCGACTTACGCCTCAATCAAGGGATAGTTTTTCAACGAAATACGCCCAAGTCGGGTGGCCGGGTTTGCAACCCCAGCCACCCAGCTCCCTTTCAGGAGTGTCAGTTCAGCACTTCGCGTTGCGCCAGACGTTGTTCGAGCCATTCCAGCACTTCACTTTCAACCCAACCGACGCGGTTCGGGCCCAGCTGTACTCGCTTGGGGAACAGGCCTGCCTTTTCCAGACGTGCAATGTGTTGCGGTGAGTACAAGACCAACTCCTTGACCTGGCGTTTTGAAAGTATCCTCATCACGATCTCTCCTAGATAGAAGAGCATCGCGATGCTCGGGTTTCGACAAATTCCCCGAGGAACTATCAAGGTATCATCCGGAGATCAACTTGGCGAGATATTCGTCAAATGCCGTGACTGCTTTGCGCATCTCTTCCAGATAGGTATGACGATTATGGACCGCCGCTACGCCGCTGATTGTCCCTGAAACTTGGTTCAGCAGCTTCTCAGTAACATGAATTGGTGTGCCAATCTTTGCATGAGTCGTCGCAAACGTCCGCCTCAAATCGTGCAGCGTGTATGCACTTTCGGCGAATGGCCGCTTCTACGGGCCGCACCGCAGCGGACGGTGGCACGGGCGAACGGCAGGTATGGGCCGATCAACATTGGGAAAGGCCGATCGTCTATGCGCACCTTCTTTCTTTAGTTACTCGAGTCCCTCATCTCCTGCGTACGATTCAAGCCACATGCGTTCGAAAATACTGAACCTCTCAATAGCCGCGGGCACTTCTCCGGATGACTTGCAGTTCCAATGGTGCTTCTTAATGCGCTTAGAAGGTCACAGAACGGCGATGCAGTTCTGTGAGCTCTTAAGACATCGTGTTGCAAGTGCTTGGATTCTCACGGCCTCATTTGATCAAGCTGGCAGCTGACACCCCTTTTGATCGGCCGCCGATTGCACCGCCGCGCGACGGGAAGCCCAACTGCCAAATGGGCTGAAGCGGCCAAGCTGGTTAGCTTGGAGTTTGGCATACTCTGCGCGAAGCTGGTTGCAGTTCATACGTTGTGTCTCTCGACCAAAGTCGACCGCGTTGTTCGCCGATGCTGCAGACGCTCCCAGCGCACCAGTCGTTGCCACCATCGGAACCGCGATCGCTGCCAGACAACCACTCAAACTGGTTGCTAGTACCCCTGCCGCTGCCACCTTGGTGAATCTCCCTAAGTTCAACATCTTCATCATTTCTCTCCGATCAAACACAATTCTTGACCGCGCAGATGCCCATTATTAGGTGGCCGTTGAAGGCGCTGGTTTTGCAACAGAATTGGCAATTCTGTACACTAAAGGAAGTCAAAGTCTTAAAGGCTTTGCTAGATGCCCATCCCAGCGCTAGGCATTAATCCACATCGCGTAAGCCCTTGTCGACTGGCCATATTCTGGCACGTGCAACAGAATTGCCAATAGTGTTGGACGCATGTGACGGCTGGCTTGCAGCCGCCCAAGACCATCCCTGGCTGGGCAACTCGTATTATGAATTCTTCATCCCACAATCCCACGCAGATGCGACTTTATGACCGTTCCAATCAGCGTCTCTATATCAATGCAGCGGAGCGCCAGCGTTTCCTGGCAGCGGCAGATAGTCGTACAACTGACAAACGGGCGTTTTGCCTGACGCTGGTGTTCACGGGTTGTCGGATCTCGGAGGCTTTGGCGCTGACATCAAAGGCAATTCAGCTTGATGCGCGGATCATCACATTCGGAACACTCAAGCGGCGGCGATCCGATGTCTACCGGGAAGTCCCGATCCCAACGGTGCTCGCTGACGCTCTGTTCGAATTAGTGTCGCAAGACATTGAGGCCGTTGACCAACGGATCTGGCAAAGTGCTAGCACGCAGATCAACCGCGTCACGGCGTATCGCTGGGTTGAGGACGTGATGGCAGCAGCAGGTATCGTGGGCGGCCAATCCTGTCCCAAGGGCCTTCGTCACGGCTATGGCATTCACGCCATCAGATCAGGTGTTCAACTCAACATGCCGCAAAAATGGATGGGTCATGCATCTATGACGACGACGGCGATCTATGCCAATGCGCTCGGTAAGGAGGAGTTGGAGATAGCGGATCGGATGTGGACGGAGTGAGAACACGAATTCTTACAGGGGGCCAAACAGGGGCTCACAAATTTCCGCCCAAATATCTATTATAAAATACAATACTTTGGCAATAAAACTGGTGCGTGTCGGGCGCACCATTCGGTCGCACCAACATAATACGCACAAGGAGTCAAACCATGCGTAACAAACTGTTGAAACAATTCGAGAAGCTTCTTGTTCTAGTCAAGAGCTTTGTTGAGTGGGTGTATCTTCTTTCAAGTCTTGTGCTGAAAGAAGTCGAAGGGCCAAATGATCTGATCTTGGCAATTGAGCAAGTTAACGAACCCGCCTTCGCCATCTACGTCTTTGTCTACATTTTGACAAAGATTGGCGTATGGCCGGACGAGAAAAACGGCAGGTAAGATGACTATTTGTTGGGTAACATAATACCACAATTTGAAAATTTCAAGGGCAAAGTCATTTTTTTTCCCTTGAATCATTTGGTTATTCCCAGAACCTCCCCTAACTTCTCCGTCACGGGCCTCAACGGATCAACAAACCCCAGATCGTAAGCAATAGTACTGCTGACAGAACGGTGACCAATGTAGTGAGACACCTCCTCACGTCTGATACCTTGTCCAGAAATCAGCATTGATATTGAAATGCGCTTTAGATCGTAAATTTGGAAATGATCTGGGACGCCCTCCAAGGCCCTAAACCTTGTCAATGCACGTGTGAAATTGTCACGTGGTCGTGTTGGGTCTGACCGATTTGGGAATAGCAGCTCACTGTCGGGCCATCGCGACCGCTGGGCCCGAACCAGCTCAGCAACCTTCGGGTGTATCGGGACCGCGCGCGATATGAATTCATAAGTGGCCTTAGATAGTTTCACTCCTTTGGTATCGTGCTTCCTCCAGACCAGCCGATCAGTCAGATCAAAATGGTCAAACCGAGCGGATTTGACTTCCACAGGGCGGGCCATCGTTAAGAACAAAATACCCAGATAGTTACAAAACTCGACTAGCTGTTCATGCTCGGACGTTTCCCGCCCCAGTTTGAGCGCTGCCAAGCGTTTATCTTTTCCTTCAAGCCCATCTAGATTTTCGACATGCCGCGCTGGAGGGTTGAAGATATATCGGGCAATATTTTGAATGTCCTTCGGAGAGTAGTCCCGACGCTGCTTGATGACCTTACGCATTCGGAAAGGATCACAGGGGTTTCTCATGTCGACAATCTGCATCCGGTTGGCGAAGTTGTAGAGTGATTTAAGATGCCTGAGGGTCATATTGGCAGTTGTGTTGGACTGAATACGGTCAATAAATGGTGCAATATGCCGTGGCGTAATATCCTTTGCAGCCTTGTTTCTAAGTTCCTCGCCAATCGTAGATCGTTGTTTGGGCTTCTTTCCTCGACAAGGATTCTTAGGTGGTGTTTTCAGCCAAGGGGCAATCAAAATAGCAAAGTTGTTTCGATGCTTGGCACTTACATTCGAAAGGTGTAGTTCAAAATAGGTTTCAATAACCTCTCCGAGTGTCTCGCTGTGTTTTTCGCAAAAGCTTGGATTTTTCTCATCGTCGGGATCATTGCCGTTGGCAATCTTTACGCAACGATCTTGTACTTTCAAGCGCGCAGAAGCAACGTTCATCGAAGACGGGATGCCGATGACAATACGTCGCGGCTTTCCATTAAATCTATAGCTATGTATAAAGGCTTTGGCCCCGAGCCTCGTAACTCGAAAGGCAAGACCAGTTACCGAACCGTTTCTCGGTTTTCCATTCTGGTCAATTGCTGAATCAAAGATTATCTGTTGAGATTTTCCTTCCGGGCAAAATGTTCTTCGAACTAGATCGTCCGTCAAATATACTTTTGTCAAAATTGGTGTTTTTTATTGGTTGCTCGTGTATTTCCCATGTCACCAATTTATACACGAGATTGCTAAAATTCGCAAAGAAAATTAATTCGGAAATTATGATAATATCATAATTTTCAATTACTTATTGCATTTCTGCGTTTTTGCAGTTTCACACTGGAGCTACTTTTAATCAGTTTGTCACAGGTTCGAGCCCTGTACGGCCCACCAAATATTTCAAACACTTACAACACAATCTGAGATTCTAGAACCCCCTGTGTACGCCTCATGTACGCACTACGGAAGATTTCCTGGTTGATCACTTCGGATCATTTTCTGGCCGTGAGACTCCATTCTCAGACATTCTGGCGCGTCAACAACGAAAGAAGCCCCATGACCGGACAGCCTGCGATCATACTCAACGAATATGAACTTGAGCATATGGTGCGAGCCGCGGCGCGGCAGGCGGCTCAAGAAGTGGTTGCTGCCCTACGGGATGATCTCAAAGGCAACCCAGTCGATGCCGTTGTACGAAATCTGCGCGCGTTTATCGAGGATCGATCAACCGTACCAAATCCGCGACAAGTCTGGGCCAATGGGCTGCACATCCGTTCGATCTATCCGGGCAGAGATGGCAAGCCAAAATCGACCTCATGGTTTCAGCAGTTCAAGACAAACAGTGGTCTCAATGATTGCTTGCACCGCAAGTCCCGATCCGCAGGCGGGAACCACGAGTGGTGTTTCGAAGACATCGCCAATGCATGGGAGCTGGTTGGCTAGTCGGTTTGCGGAGCGCACGCGGCTCGCTCTTAGGCTAAGTCCATGACATTGCGGCTGGATCCGAGGTATTCGCAGCATACTCAAACCATCAGGCAGTTAGCCCGATTTTGGCACGAACTCAGCAAGGACGATGCCTCCGTGACATTGAAAATCGCAAACGACTCCCCCAAGAATGCTTGATGGCTACTCATATCTTTTCTAAAATGTCCATTCGAGATGGCACCATCGTGTGCTTTGGACAATGATACCCAAGACAATGATCTTATGCTACAACACCAGATATTGTAGAACCCAATTGGACAAGCACAAAGAATGGCAAAAGCTGAGCAAATTAAGGCACTTATCAACTCGCATTTGAAACGTGATGACGAAAGATTTGTGTCGATTGCCCTTCAGCTTGCCGCCGATGAGGCTCGAAAAGGACACTCTGCACTGGCTGGAGAGATTCGCGTGCTGATAGACGATAGAAAAAATCGCCCATTGGCGGTTGTTTCGATCAGCAATGATCTTTCTGATCTGGTCCAAGAGGCTACACCTCAAACGGACTTAGCCTCGCTTGTGGTTTCGGATATCTTGAAGGCAAGAATTTCACGGATCACAAAGGAATTTGGCCAGGCCGAAGTCATCCATGGCGCAGTTTCGACGCTGTATAATACGCAACCTTGTAATGGGTGCATTGGTTAAACAATCGACGCATGCTGGAGCCCATCGGGAACATTCCGCCAGCAGAGGCGGCAAACTTCTACACAGCTCTGGAAAGATCAGACATGGTCGCGCAACTAAGACAAATCAGACTGCGGCAAACCCAGTACGGGTCAGCCCTCTCAATCGACGTGCCGATAGGCAGATAAGTGCCGAAACAACTTGATCGTGCGAAAATACCATTTCATCGAGATAGAATAATAGCGTATTCGCTGAATCAAAACGCTTTGAGATGCGAGAGATGAATAAAATAATGCGCCCAACAATTCGCAATGAGGACAATAGATGAACATGAGATGGCTACTGGCCACTGTATTTATTAGTTTACCTGTCAGCGTTCTTACACAGCCAACAAAACAAGATACAATCATAACCTTTGGCAATAGCTCATTTGATGTCCGCATCAATGCGGATGAGCCAGCGCAATCTGACGATACAGTCGCCATCAACAGCATACCGTGGGTTCGCGATCTCATGAATGACGATCCCCATCTCAGGAGTGCGACGATTTTTCACATTCTTTACTTCGAGCCGCAAGAGGGCGTTTCCTATCCGTGGCGTGCAGACAACGCCAAAAGACTTCCTGAAAGTGAAATAGACCTGCCTGAGCAACTTCGCCCTGCCGGATACCAGATTGCAAAAGACGGTATTACCTACTTCTTTTTCCCGGATGAAGGCGGCTCCTACTACGCATGGTGTATTTATAATTCGCATAAAGAACTCTATCACGGATGTTCGATGTTGATTCGCTATGTGCCAGATGACCAAATTAGACTGTATCTCGGCTCCAGTCTTTGGTATGATACTGTGCATCCCGATTTCGCTCGAATTGCCGCTGAAGCGCACCGCATTGTCCAGTGCGAGCTAGACGCAACGCAAGCAGATAGCCTCCGCAACCGACGCCCTACCAACCAAGTCAGCCCCGCAACGTCCTCATCATGTGAAGACGTAATTTCATAGAGAGATTTAAGAATGACCTATTTCCTAAGCAAAGACGAGTATGACAAGCTCCAAGCAATTTTCAAAGAAGCCAATACAAACGGAACAGGTTACAACGCAATTTATGAGCGGATCAGTCAATTCATTGCCACGCCTGACGAGTTAGGTAACACTGTTGCGGGTAATGTTTCAGCCTGGTTTGCAGCGGCAGCACAAGTGAACCAAGGCGTTGGTGGTTCCTCAGACTTCATCCGACGGTTTACTGCTGAGCAAATCAAGATTCGTACGGGAAACAACCCAGATTTGACGACGATCCTACAGGAGTCCTCCGATACAATTGCGCGTGAGATTTTCAATCAATTTGAACGACGGATGTCAATCATTGACGGTCGTACTTACTACGAGCTACAGGATCTTCAGACTATCGGCGATACTGATGCGGCTGAAGGCCTGCAAATCCTTGCAAGTGTCGTTGACGATCCAGGAATTTGGTCCGGCAACTTGCTCTTTTTGGGACTAGGGTTGGACAAGTACTACAACGACAATGTGATCGGCGACGGAAGCTCGACGTATGACCTGTTCGCTACTCGCCAAGCTTTTGTCGAGGCTGGATCTTCAGAGCAGATCATAAGCGGTGGCGGTTTGTTTGATCTCACTAAGTTATTTTTGGGACAAGGTGCCTCTGAGATCGGAGAAGCGACGGGAGCTACTGCACGTGCTTTGTTAGCGACTGGGAAGTTCTTAGATCAAGCTTATGGCTCCACAATGACGTCCCTTGGCAGTCTGACAGCCTTCATGCTTGCTGATTTCTGGACCGGCAGCGAACAAAGTGACGAACTTCGGCCATTCTATTCATCGACTGATCGCAACAGTGATAACATACACGGCGGCGGTGGAAATGATACGTTGATCGGGTCCCTTGGAACTGACTTGCTAGATGGCGGAGCAGGTTTTGACACCGCGCGTTTTACAGACGAACTGATCACAGCAATGGGCGCGGAAGTATCCTTGCTGAACGTCGGCGGTGAAGTTCCATTTTCTGCCCTGGTAGGTTACGGGGAAGGCGGGCAGAGTTTCCTTTTCGATATTGAGCAACTTTTACTTGGTGAAGCTGACGATGTCGTAAGAATGGGCGATGTCTTTCCAACAGCCTTACAGCAGATTGATGGTGGCGAGGGACGACAACTATTCTTCACAGACGAAGTTTTTGGCGACACGTTAGATTTCTCACTGACGCCAAGTATAATTGATCTGGATTTGTCAACTGGACTGCTTGATGTTGGCAGTGGTGGAACATTAGAAGTGACGAACTTTGAAAACGTTATTGGCTCGAATTTCGATGATGTCATTACCGGTGACAATGAAGACGCTGGAAATCTTTTAGACGGCCATGGTGGTAACGATACGATTGACGGAAGAGGTGGCGCAGACATCGTACTTGGCGGAGCTGGCACCGATGACCTGTCAGGTGGCGATGGTGCAGACCTTATTTTTGCCAGTTCTTTTGAGAATCAAGGCTATAGCTCTGGTACTCAGGTGTCGGGTGGGGATAGCGATGATGTTATCGTCGCTGACGCGGGCGGAAACCTCATTGAAGGTGGCTCGGGGGATGATCTGATTGTTGGCGGTGGCGGCAACGCTGTTCTGAGTGGCGGCACCGGTAACGACTATATTATTGCAGGCTCGGGTGCCGATGAGGTGCGCGGAGGTGCCGGGGATGATTGGATCAATGCGCTTGGAAGTGGCGGTGATACGACCGTCATCGTTGGGGCCGATAGTGGTCAGGACTACAT
>BCQL01000013.1_pt1 | contig 20352 bp, 24 predicted proteins | sample 1008151 | NCBI WGS metagenome assembly BCQL01 (sample SAMD00035459, study PRJDB4067) | museum specimen metagenome | biome: marine biome; feature: sea shore; material: organic material | host: Otohimella japonica | place: Japan:Kanagawa | collected 1927
CGCGCACTTGAGGCTTATATGCATTACTACCAAAACTCACCGGCACTTCTAAAGACAGATGCGCAGACTCGCTTTTACGCAACAAGGGCCGAACTGTCCTCATTGACTTGTTCTCTGCACGTTTGTCATGGCGCTGCCAACACTTGGGATGAAATCCAAACTATCCGTGATCTAGTTGAACCCATGCCCAATGCACGCCTAACAGTGCTGGACGGCGCGGGTCATATACTGCGTGGTGGGGACTTGGAGGCGGTTTGGGACATGCTATCAATTAGCCACCAACTCTAGCGACATTCAAACAAGGAATAGTAAACGGACTGGGCCCCCCATTTGGGGGGTGTTTGGTTTCTGAGGTTCGGTAGTCTAGCGCAGCATTATCTGAGTATTTAGAGGAGCAATCTATTGCCAACCGAAACCAATTTAACCATCGACTTTAGCGCCCCTGAGCTCTTGGAATTCGCAAGATCTGCCGAGCTTACGCTTGTTGACCCCACCTTTGCCTCTCGACGCAAGTTTCTGATCGACCAGGGCTATCAAGAAACTTCAGAGGTTCGGAAGGGCCCGGACTTCAATCCAGCCGATGAAGTCCGGCCCGATCCTAGCAACGGTAAGACCGGTTTCTGGGGAGTAATGCAGGCTGAGATCAGAACCTACGACCTCGTTGAAAACAGTACAGGCGCGATCCAATCTCAGGTAGAAACGCAAGCCATTCATAGTCAACCAATTTTGATTTCAATTTGGCATAAACTGTTCGTCAGCGACACCGTCAGCAACGACGAAAAAACAAAGATTATTTCTGCATTTAAGAGTTACGAAGACAGTCCTGGCACCAATCCCGACGATTTCGCAACCTCAAATGACATCACTGCTGGCAGCTACGAGGCAATAGCGTACTTTCAAATTGAGAAATCTGGATTGCCTACGATTGACGACGGCCAAGACCGAGAAATTAAAATTTACTATCAACGTGATGAATCTCACCGGCTGCGACTTCGTAGTAACCGATTTGAAGAAATTCGTGAAAGGGATGATGGGTCGATCGAAGTCGACGACCCTGAAGACGAAGGAAACATCCTCGAGGAGCTTGCTAAGATCGTTGAAAACAGTCCGGCTATGGAATGTGTCGGCATCGAGTATAAGCAAGAACGGATCGCAACTCTTATTCAGTATCCTGAGTTCAAGATTCGGTGGCGTCGGATATCATTTAAAGTCGGCTGTGTTCGTATTTCAATGAAGGTCCCGCAACTTATGTATCGCAACAATAAGCGTGTGCTTTATGCCGGTTTGGCACATGAAGTCAATCTAGATCAGATTATTGTCGCCGTTCTCAAACACTGCCTATTGAAGTCAGCGCTTGCTGCCAGCATCGCTGGACTTGCAACCGCCAATGTCGGCGTTGCGGGTGCGGCATTCAAAGCTCTGTTTGCCGAGTGCATCAATACCCAGTTTGGACAGTACCTAAAAGTGTTTGCTTCCAGAGCTTCTGCTGCTGAAAGAGCGAGATGGCTGGCGTCCGGCATAATCATCAAACCTGTCGTTAACTCAAAATTACGCCTTGGGCCGTGCTTTGTGGAACCGACCTGAGAATCCATAAAATGCGTAATGTGGACGCTAGCTGGCAACAGCTCTCAAAGTGGTGCGCTCACAGGCACCGAAAGAGGGATGTGCACACTTGGATTTCACAACACAACGGAGTGAAAAAAATGTCAAAAGAAGCTCAACAAAAAATCACTATAAGCAGGATTTCATGGCTTGTAAAACAAGTGATCGCCAAACGAAGCAACGTATCTGCGCAAACTGTCCGTCACGCCCATTCATTAAAAAAGAAATATGGATATACGGACGCGGGCAAGATGGATCTCGCACCAGATTTGAACGCGAAATACGATAAGGAGGGTCATCCAATCATTCCTCTCCTCGAACCAACCGAAACTGTAGAAGCCAAGACCGTTGGTGACTTGGTCATTCTGGTGCGCAGCCGTTTCCCAGGAGCAAAGTAATGACACACTCAACCCGCTACGCTTGCCTGACCACCGCCATTTGCCTTTTCGCAAACTCCGCGATCGCGGAAGACGTTCCTAAGGCTGATCCAAAATTTGATCTCGATGGTGATGGGTATGTTAACCTTGGAGAAGAACTCAATCTATACTTGGCACATAAATACGATCCGGTCCTAGCTACTTATGACACCAACCTGAATGGTCGCCTTGATCCGTCTGAAGTCGCAAACCGCCGCGCCGCACAGTCCGAGCAGAATCGAGATCGCATTTTCTTAGAGCAGGATGATTTGGAACGCGATATTGGTGCGGGGGAAGGTTTGCCGCTTGCCCGACCAGCGCCGACCGTTTCTGAAAGTGATTGGACTCGAAGCTTCCGTCTGCGGACTTCTTTTTCGGATCCCTCAGTCCTTTCAAAGACCCCTGATGCGCCCCAAGTACTTGCGGCCAACCCGTTCCGTTTATCCTATAGCCGCGACTATTTGAATGATACCGAGGATCAGGGCCTCAAGGGGGCAGCGTTCTTCGAGTGGCGCAATAGACCAAAAGGCGATGGTTCACTTCAGATACAGGCCTATTCTTTAGGTGTGGAAATTGAACAGTCGAGAGCCGGTGATAGTACCACTACAGATACTATTTCTGCGCGTGGAGGCGGGGCATGGCTGTTCCAAAACCAAGCACAAGATGCGTTTGTACGAAGCCATTTCGTGACAGCTAATACGGGCTGGATCACCGACTCTAGCGGCGACCTGTCAGTTTTGTCGACGCAAGTGCGCTACCAACCTCTTCTTCAGCTTCCTGGGTTCGCTGGAAACTCGGCGTGGATAGGTAAACTGCAGTACAGTGTAACGCCGACTTTGACTGCAGATTATCAGAGAGTCGTTGATGATGGCGGGCAGCCTCAGTTCATGGAGACTGACGAGGCCCTTTTCGTTGGGGCTGCCATTGGGGCGACGTTCGGCGTTGATACAAAGATGCTTGCACCTCTTTCTGCGCGGCTGAAATACCAAGTGTGGGATGATGTATCCTCCAACGCGGACCAACGAGAATACTTCGAAGCCGAGCTGGGGTGGACCTTAAGCGAAACCGGACGCACACAGTTCCTGCTAACTTATGTGAACGGGGAAACTCCTACCTCACTAGATGTCGAAGAAATCCGGCTTGGGTTGGGTATCGCTTTCTGATGGCCAGCCTATCCTTTTGACGGTCAGACTGCCTTTCACTTCGACATAGCATAGAAGCGGTCATCGGGAATTTGGGAGGCAGCGGTAACTTTTTCCCCAATACGGCCTTCCAACGAGATCAAATGTCGCACGTTGAGTGAACGGCAGCTTTGGAGGGGTGCACTTCGGAATGAGATCTCCCACCTGACCACCTTTACTGACCGCACTGAAGGATCAACGACCATTAGTGGATGTCCGATATTAGCTGACTTGCTGCAACGAAAAATTTTAAATCTACTTATTATATTCATCGTCCCGATCACCTCGTGCTACGACGTGCAATAGACCGTCAGCAAGAGGTTTTTGTAATGCCAACGCCTCATTCACATCGGCCCGCAGCCACAAGTTGACTTCGTCCATGGTGGTCAAAACAACTGGCATTGCCTTCGGATGTATTGCACCAACGTCTGCGTTTGCTTCCGTGGTCAGGATACCAAACAGATTGTCCGTGGTCTTGCCGTCCTTTAACTTCCGAACAGAAGTCCATTCCGTCCAAATCCCAGCGAAAAACGCAAGAGGTCGATCTTCCGACAGTGCAAACCATACTGGCTCAGACGGCTTGCCTGGCTGATTGTGCGGCTCAGAAAACGACGTGAATGGCACGACGCAGCGATGCTTGATCCCAAGCCATCTGCGCCAATGTGGTGACTTGGTGTTACGTACGTTCGTCACACCCCGGTCAGTCTTCTTGCCCTTCAATGCAAATGTAGGTGACGGCATTCCCCACCGCATCATTGACAGCACTAGCCCTGTTTCGCCCTTGCTGATCACAGGAGCTTGGTAATCTGGGTATATGCCCGGTAATGGCGGTAGATTGCCCGTCTTGTCCTCAAGACCGTCAAACAGCGCCCGCATCGCGTCTTGGGCCTTCGTCATCGAATACAGATTACACACACCAAACCACTCATCATTCTGCCACGCACCATCGTGGACAGGCGAAGTATAAGCCGGACTCTCGGTCCCGTCAGCAAGTATCAGGTCAGGGAAGGCTGAGATAAGTGCGCGGGCACCTTCGATGTCCCGAAAATAGACGCCCAGGGCATCGGCTGCGAGACCGCGCGATGTGTACACAGCGTAGAACCCCCAACCAACTTCTTTCTTGAGCCATGTGTGTATCGCATCCAAGCGCATACCGAACCCGCGCTCTGGCACAGCAAACTTGACCCGGACCGGAAAGGCCAACTCATCAATGTTCTTTTGCGGGGTGGATCGCCGAACCATTGCGTACTCATCACATCAAACCATCATGAGAACATTGCAGGAACACCGAGAATCAGCAATACAAATCTTCGACCACCCCAAAGAAGGGGTCGTGTCGCTGTGTCTCACTGCAGCCACACTGGCATAGTGGACTTCGATTTTCGGATTCACCTGCACCAATTGCTCGGTCGTGGTGGGCAGCTCGTCCATCCACAAATATACCGGACTGCTAGCCCTTCTGAGATGAGAATACGCCAACATCAGTTCCGTCGACCTTCAGCGTGCCGCACTGTCTCCCAAAGTTGCAACGGCTGGTGCCTTCGGTTCCTGGTTGGCAGGCACAAGCAATACGCTCTAACTCGATGTGCTGTGCATTCCTTACCAGAGCGTTCAAGCGTGCCGTTGCGCGACGGCCGACATCAAGTTCTGTACTGCACTGGGGCGAGCTAACCTCCGGCGCATTGAAACCAACAAGTCGAACATTCGCCCTCTGACCTCTGATGTCCAACGTGTCACCGTCTATGACGCGTATCGAGGCTGCGCCGAGTGAGCGCGTGTTCGCCCCGGTGCCGTCAGTTTGAGCGATGCGGCTTGCTTGCTCTTCTAGATAACGAGAAGACATCCAGCCAGTTCCAAGTCCAGAAGATATCTCTGTCCATCCGCCCTGCGCGCCTATCTTGCGAACCCTTGTGCCTTCCCTCAATTGCCCCATGACGGCATTGTCGGTCCTTGGGCCAGAACAATCTGCAAAACTGCATTGCGACAGCAGTTGCGCCCCGCCTTACAGCCCCACGAGCTTTCCCAATAATGCTGCCACCGACTGATATCGCGGAAACTGCTCTACCAAGGCAACGGTTCGCACTTGCCTATGGTGCTCGCTCTCCAACTCTCGAAACTGGGCTTCTCTCCGTGAGCAATTAAACACCCACAGCACAGCGAGATTAGATTTGATCCCATAGTGTTCCTTGTGACTTTTCCGTTCTAGTACCTCACGGTACTGCGCCACAGTCCGCCGCAGCGACTTCCGCGCCGGGCTGGACTGTACTGGCTCAGTCCCGCGATCCACCTCCAACGCAAAGGCCCGATACCCATCGGGATATCTGATCGCAAAAAGCTGGTCGGGGATCAGCTTTGTACCAGACACCGGAATGCTCATTTCGACGCCTCTGACGGCCAAAATCTGGGCCGCTGGGACGTATGTCAGGCCAGTGCGGATCGCAGCGATTTCAACGGCGCTGGTGACGGCCGAGACCCAATAGCCATGCCACCAATGGCCGGTCGGGCGGCAGTTGCACTCTGGATCTTTGTGATCTGCCAACCTGTCCCAGCCAAGTTTGGTGAGATCGTAGACGTAGGGATTGAAGTCCGCTTTGGCGATCTGGTCCTGCTGCGGCGGTAGTCGGAGGTATCCGGCCTCGCGGAGTGCCTGCAGGCGGCGCAGGGACGTATCCCGACAGCGGTGGGTATCGCGCGTACATTCATACAGATATTCGGAAGACTGCGGACCATGCCGGTCGATTTGAGCGAACCAACGCAGTTCACGCGTGGTGGGTTGGGTGTCCAACTTGACATGTGGCGAGGTGGTAAAGGCGTGTTTCATACTGCCGAGTATTCATCCCGTCATAACTCATCGCTAGGTGCGAGTGGGTCATCGTCATCCTTTTTTGGCGGCGGGATTTCTTTCTCTTCAGCCTCTCGATCACTATGTTCTGCCTTGGTTTCCCACGGTTGGGCGTAGCTGTCGCGGCTGTGTTGCAGGATCGCCGCACGTTCCTCTTTTGTGGTGCGCGGTAGGTTCTCCAATGCAAATGGAGGAAAGGCGATTGGGACGGCTTGTTCGGTCAATCCGCGCAGATATGTGGCAAAGGAGCCTTTAGGCTGCTGCTGGATCAGTTCCGGCTTGGCGTGCATCTGGCTGGACAAAGACCGCGCATCGCGGGCCGACACACCACCCGCTAGTTTGATTGATGTATTGGCCTCAAAGGCCTCTTGCAGTCCGTTTGAAAGCTGTCCGAGGTACTGGTGGGCCATCACCATACCAACGCGATACTTGCGGGCCTGAGACAGGATCACGCCGATATTGGCGTCAAAGTAGTTTTGGGCCTCATCGATGTAGATCATGGCAGGCAGACGGTCCGGCTCACGCAGCACCGCGCGTTCCTGAGCCGCTTGGGCAATCAGCGCAATGAAGAAGCGACCAAAGACCTCGGTCCCTTGCTCCTTCAGCAGGGACTTGCTGGTGTTGATCAGAATCAACTTGCCTGAATTCAGTTCTGTGAACATGTCAAACTTGGAGTCTGGGTTAGCAAACATGCGCTCGAAGGTCTGATTTTCCAGCACACCATAGAGACGACGCAGCACTTGGGTCTTGGTGGTAGTAAATTCCTTACCGCCGAACTCGGTTTCAAAGAACCGGCGTGGCGTGCCCTCCAGCTTGGCAATGTGCTCTTGGTATTTGGCTGTCCCGCCGGGTTCCATCAGGTCGCACAGCGTGTGGATCGTGGCGTCTGGAATATGGAACATCAGACGGGTCACATAGCGAAACACCACGCTTTGCTTGGCAGTCAAGCCCGCAGAGAGCAGTGAACCGAGGACAAAGTCATAGAGTTCAATGATGGAATTGGTGAGGCGTTCGCGCTCTAAAAGCGAATACTCATCAAGACGTTCCTGGCCCACCGAGAAGAGGTTCAATGAGACCGGATAGGCAATGTCCTCGGGATTGATCAGAACGATGTTTTCTGGGTCCAGTACTTTGGCGCGCAGGATGTTCCCGATCAGGTCACCCTGGCTGTCAATCACCACCACGGACTTCGCGCCAGCGGCCACATCCGGCAAGTCCTTGGCGATCAGATACTGCAGGGTCTGGGTTTTGCCGTGACCGCTGCCTGCTACCATATGCGTATGTTCAAAGCGCAGTGCGTCGGGGATCTCAAACGGGGTGCGCAACGCAAACAGATCATGCAACATCGTGCCTTTGAGGTAGGTCTCGACCGCATCGTCGCCACGATAGTCGCGTGGGAAGACCGGATTGGTGCGGTGGGTCTGGAGCAGGTTGTGATCCAGCTGATCCCGCAGGTCCTTGAAGTGGTTGTATCCACTATCTTGAAAGAACGGTGAGATGATCTGCTCCACCACCAAATGGTGTGGGGTGAGAAACTGCGAGATGGAAACCAGCACTTCACCGTCCATCGGTGGGGCTGCTTTCGCGACAGGGGCCAAAGCTTGGCTGATCACATCCAACGCCGCCTTGATCATTTGCGGATCATTGCGGGCTTGCCCTTGCTTTGCCAAGAGATCGCGATAGCGCCCGCCTTCAACCGTGTTGCACAGCACTGGCGGTGTCGGAATATCCGGACTCAGGCCTTCCGCTGCAAACAGCGCTCGTCCCGCCGCCAGGAGTTGTGCGCGAAGTTGGTTGGGCGTCGCGGTAGGCCAATGGGCAGACAACGCCGCATCGACGTCCTCGTCGCTCATCTGCACCTGACCAGACAGAGCATGCTGGTACAGCGTCATGGTCTCTTCTTTAGCTTTGCGCTCCGCCCGGGCCGGGCTTTCTAGGTACAACCGTCCACCGATATACGCCGCCAGACCAAGCAGAAAGAACGGCGTCACGAAAACGGCGGCGGCGACCAAAAAGCCCATGATGATTGCAGTGATCGAGAGGCTCACTACGGCGTCTGTCAGGTTGGTTTGCATCAGAACTCCACCACGATGCCTTCACTGGTTTCCGCGTTATCACTGATCCAGAGTTTGAGTTGCGAGAGGGTGTCAAGCATCCGCTCTTCGTAGTGTTTGGCATCCGATGGCGTGGCGCATAAGAACCGATCCGTCTTGCCATTGATGATGTCCTTGACCAGCAGTTCGAACTTGCTGTCACGTGCATCGACCTTCGCGTTGGCTGGCCGTCGATCCATCAGCTTTGTTTCCAGCAAATTGCGTTGGCGGACAATCTGGATTTCTTCATGGGTCAACAAGACAGTCACCCAAACCTCATAGAACGTCTTCTTGAAGATCGCACCACGCCTTACAGTTTCATGTTTGATGGAGACGCGCATGTGGTGGTTTTTTCCTTGAGTATTCAGAATGCAGATAAGGGAATGAAATGCTTGGGAGGGTGGGGATTTTCAGCCGCGGAAGCAGGTGAAGTCACGCGGCAAAGTAGCGGCATACGTTGGACCATGTTCTGCGATGTTCAAAGCTGGTACCCATACATGACCCCCATAGGGATTGGGGGTGCGTCTGGGGGTCATCTGATCGCCCTAAGTGGCTCGCCCTTTGCCTGTTGTTTGAGGTATCGTGCGGCATCTACACGTGACAAGAATGAATTCACCCCAACAAAGTACTTCCCGTCCTTGTACACGATTTCGTTCTTTGCTGGCGGCTCGGATGCTTGTTTGGTCGCGCCCATATCTGATGCTGGCTCATTGGAATATGAGGCTGCGCTTCCCGCTTCATTGACTGCTTCGGAGCTGGCCGTCACTGGCATCCGACCTTCGTACGAAGCTGCGCGCGAGCGATTGAGCTCCAGTGCTTGTTTTGAGACTTCAAGCTGTTTTCGCGATACATCCAGCGTCTGCTGGCTGTACTCCGCTGTATCGACAGAAGTACGTCCCACCTGGACCTGTGCCAACATCAAGAAACCAATCAGCGCCAGTGTCAGCCCCGGTATTGCTGCGAGCATAACTTGCAGGCCAGAGGGTGAACCGCCGAAACCGTTAGAGACGGCACCGCCGGCCACCATGGCAACGAGGCCGCCCAAGACTATGACTGACCAGGCGCAGAAGCCTAGAAAGCTGAACAAACTACGAGCTGCTTCATATGATCTCACAAACCTATCCTCACTTACTACTATCAAATGCAATTATGCGTTGTGCGTGGTCACGTTTACTCACAAATGAGGCGAAATTTTGAATGGACATGGTCATCGCTGATCCAAGTAATGGACACCAAATAAAACAAATTGAGGGTACTGCGTACGCGATCCACTATCAAGAAACTGCCCCACATGGGCAGTTTGAAAGAACAGTTTGTGGGACTAACCCATCGCGATGGCCAGTTGCGCGGGCGAGCGATTGATCACCTCATTGGCCAAGGCGAGTGCTTCGAACAGGATCATGTTGCGCGGCTCGAAGTCAAAGATGCGGCGGCGCTGCTTGGGCAGATAGGCCGCGATCTCCGGATACTGTTCCACCAAGGCATCAGCTTCGTCATATTTGGATGGAAAGCTGCGTGGCCTGCTGACAGCGACATCCAGAACCGAGTTGTGGCTGGCGAGCTCGGCTACCGCACCGATCAAGGTTTTGCTTTTCGTCCCCTTGCGACAGTCCGTATCGCACTTCTCGGTCACGATGACATCCGGTTTGAGCGTGTTGATCAGCTCCTGAACATAGCCCACCAGATCACCGCTAGATTGGGCGGCCTTTACGGCAGTGCACCAGTCCTGCAGCTTACCGTCAGAGAGATAAACGTAGCCCACCTTGCTGGAGGCGACTGCAATCGCCAGAACGCTAAGCGCTGCCATGGCCTTGTTCTGTGTTGAGGCGGTCTTGTAACTGCGCGATGGAGCGATGTCGATTGAATGTATGGGACGCGCCCCGCACCGCATGCGGCAGGCGTGCTACCCGTTCTTTCAAACATGTCGTACTTTCTGCCATGATCTCGGAAAAGAAGTCCTCGAACGAACGGCCATAAATCAATGACAGTGTGACAATCTGCTCCAGATCCGGGCGTAACTCGCCCCCCTCGAGGTCCGACACCACCGATTGATGCGTTGATAAAAGTGCAGCGATATCCGCTTGCTTATAGCCCGCCTTGCGCCGTGCCAGACGCAGATCGAGGCCCAATTGGGTACTCATAGACAATGTGCTTAATGAATAATGTCTAGAGCGTCAGTCTATGGTGAGAGCGGATGACATCCTAGCAGCCAGGATATCATCAGGGGTGATACGGTGAGTGGGTGCGATCAGGAAGAGACGCATATGCACGAGATGTAACACTTGGTGGACCGGAACATTTGGCATGTTCCGGCAACAGATGCACATCTGTGCCCTTCATGTTTCTTCGTGATGCAATGCAGTTCGGCTGTGCAGCAGGGGTGACTGATGCTGTCCAGCTCATGCGGGCGGCTGTTCCAACGCAAGCTGTATTAGGGCTGACGAATTTTCCGCGCAAATCTTTCACTTTTGGCACACTCAAGGACAAAAAAACTGCTCCGGCTAGGAGCAGCGATGATTGCTTAGAAGAGCTTGAGCTGGAGACGATCAGCAACGTGGCGTTGCCATGCCTTGTCTTCGGCAGCCTCATCCAACAATGCGATGACAAAGACCCGGATGTCCTCCGCATCTGCAAACCGCTCATCCGGCATGAAGATGGACCGATAGCCCGTGGATGTCACCGGCAATGGCGCGTCGCAGCGCAGTTGAATGTGCCAGTTCCCAGAGCTCAGCCAATGCCGCTGATATTCCACCTGCACAGTGAACTCCGTCCAGACCAGCGAGAAGGCCTCATAGGCGTCGTCTGAGTTACCCATCAGTATTCGCTTGCAAGCATGATGGTGATGACGCGATGTGTCAGTGCCTCATTGGCGGGGTTTTCCGAGCCATGTTTGAGTGTCGGATCATAGTAATCCAGCTTCCAGAAGACCTTTTGCTCCTGAATCTCGATGGCACCAAAGTCGTGCTCGCCCCAGGGATCGTTGTCCTCGGAGAAGGCATCGAACGCCCGGACGGCCTTGACGGCCTCCAGCACGAAGTTCGTGCCTTCGCCCTGAACACCGCTGGTGACAAACACGCTGCCGTTCCCAGTGCCATCGCGACGAAAGCGATCATTGAGCGCCCGGATGCGTCGGTTCTGCAAGGCGTCGGCCGGAATCCAGTCCAGCTTGGTCGCCCCTTCGCAGCTGTGGCAATGCGCATCGTCAAAGACGTTCTCCAGCTCCCAGAGTCCCTTGGCGCGGTTGAAGCAGGCCCAAGCGTCCTGGGCCACGTGCTCTGATCCGCAGGTATCGCAGACGGGTACGCTATTGATCGTTTCTGGTGTGATGTTTGATTTGGTTGCCATGAAAATCTCCATTCGGTTGGGAGCGTCCTTGCACCATGCAAGGGCGCTCCTGACGAATGGCGATCCCGGAAGAAGAACTCATCTGATCCTATGATGCCGCAGTGGCAGGCATCGGCAAAGCACTCACCATATCATCTGGGGTGATATCCAGGCTGCTAGGCCGCGCGATGGTCTCGCGGGATGATGGGTTGATGTCTTATGCACAACCCGCCGTTCTGGGACTGGCCTATCGCCGCTATCGCAGCGCCGAACCTTTTGTCATTGCCGGGGCGGATCGGTTGCAGCATCTCACACTCTTCGGACAGACCGGCACCGGTAAATCCACGCTGCTTCTCAACCTGGCCCATCAGGATGCCCGTACCGGCACAGGGTTCTGCCTGATTGATCCGCATGGCGATCTGGCCGAAGCCTTGCACCGTGATCTGACCCTGCCGCATCTCTATTGGAATGTGAGCGATCCGGCCTGTCCACTGGGTTACAACCCGCTGGCTAAAGTCAGCGAATTACACCGCCCCTTGGTCGCCTCTGGCCTGATCGAGACCTTGAAGAAGCAATGGCCGGATGCCTGGGGTGCCCGCATGGAGCATATCCTGCGCTTTGCCTTGCTGGCGCTGCTGGAATGGGAGAGCGCTGATCTGCGTGATGTGCTCAAACTGCTGGCGTACAAAGGCTTCCGGCGACAGGTCATCGAGAAGACCACCGATCCGCAGGCGCAGTTCTTCTGGAAGGTGGAGTTCCCAGCTCTGAACTATCAAAACAGCGCCGATGGGGTTGCGCCCATTGCCAACAAACTGGGAGCGTTTCTGGCGCAGCCTGCGGTGCGGACAGCACTTTGCGCGCCGCAAAACCCACTGCGCTTCCGCCATATCATGGATACCGGACAAATCCTCATCGTGAACCTGGCCAAGGGACGGCTGGGCACGGATATCACAAACGTCCTGGGCGGGCTGATATCGTCCACCTTGATGCATGCAGCTTCCACCCGGCATGGAGTGCCGGAGTTCGCACGACGGCCCTTCTTTCTCTATGTGGATGAGTTCCCAAACCTGACCAGCAAATCTTTTGCGGACATGCTGTCCGAGGCACGCAAGTACCGCCTTGGGCTTGTCCTCGTCTCGCAACACATGTCGCAGATGGACAATGATGTGGCGGATGCCATCTTTGGGAATGTGGGCAATATGGCGGTGTTCCGCGTCGGTGCCAAAGATGCGCCGTTCCTGGCGCGAAACCTCGCGCCAATCACGGCCCACGATCTGCAGAACCAGCCCAATCATCGGGCCATCGTACAGGTCATGAAAAGCGGCACCCGTCTCGCGCCATTCTCAGCCTCCATGTATCCACCATATCAGGCTGGGTGATATGCTGGCTGCTAGGAAGATATCTCTGCTGCCTTATCATGAACGGCATGACTGAAGACGAACGAATCCAACGACACCTTGAGATATGCCAACGCGTCTATGAACGGCTAGTGGCTGAAGGCAAATGGGCGTTCCCGGATTCGCCAAATTCTGACGATGTGATAGAGTCGAAAGACACAAACACTGACTTATGAAATCGTGCTTTGGATACATTCGAGTATCCACCCAGAAGCAAGGTGAGGGTGTATCACTCGAAGCACAGAAAGAGGCAATCACGGTTTTTGCGAGTCGGAATGATCTCACCATCTCTAAGTGGTTTGAAGAGAAAGAGACTGCCGCCAAATCTGGCCGTCCGGTATTCACCAACATGCTCAAGCAGTTGAAGCAGGGCAAAGCGCAAGGTGTCATCATCCACAAGATAGACAGATCGGCCCGCAACCTCCGCGACTGGGCCATGTTCAGCGAGCTGCCCGATGCCGGGGTGAGCGTCTATGTGGCGACCGAAAGTCTGGACTTCAATTCGCGTGGCGGTCGCCTCACGGCGGACATTCAGGCCGTTATTGCCGCCGACTACATTCGCAACCTGCGCGAAGAGTGTGTCAAAGGAATGAATGGACGGCTGAAGCAAGGTTTGTATCCATGGAGTGCGCCACCAGGGTATCTGAACCAAGGTGGCGGCAAGCCTAAGATCCCCTGCCCAAAAACTGCACCGCTCATCAAACTGGCTTTTGAGCTCTATGCCACTCGGCAGCATTCATATAATAGCCTGATTGACGAGTTGCACCGACGTGGCCTGCGCAACACGCGGGGCGGCAAACTGACCCTATGCGGTCTGGGCAACATTCTACAGAACCCGTTTTACATCGGCCTCATACGTATCAAGACGTCAGGTCAGACCTATCAGGGTATGCACAAAGCCATCGTCCCGGTGACGACCTGGAAAAGAGTACAAGCCATTCGAAGCCAGCGCTGCGGCCCTAAAGTAACGCGGCACAATCATCTGTTTCAGGGGCTGTTTCGCTGTGGGCTGTGTGGTCGACCCATGGTTCCAGAACACCAAAAAGGCCATACATACTACAGATGCAAAAGGCAGGGGTGCCGCACAAAGACAATTAGAGAGGACACTCTCGAGCAAGCGGTAACGTCGGAACTAGAAACTCTGACCTTGGCTGCTAGGGCCAAACAAGCAATTGTCGCGGCTGACGGTGACGCTGAGCTCGAGCAGCTCGCGCAACAACGCCGTGCGATCAACCTTCAAATGAACGACACCAATCGCAGGCTTGAACGCTTGGACAACTTCCTGCTTGATGATGTACTTGACCCAGGCACTTACAAGGTAAAGAAACAATCATTGCAATTAGAGCTCGCCGAGTTGAAGGCGAGCTTACAAAAACTACCAACTTTGGACAAGATTCAGAGCAATACCACAAAGTTGGCCGAACTGCGAAAAAGCCTTGTTTTCCTTTACAAAATTGCCAATCGGGCTGAAAAACGCATGATCATTGAAAACGTCTGGCCGAACCGCACGGTGTCGGGCAAAGAGCCAGCGTTTAAGCCGTATTCTTGGGTCGAAAGGGTGGATTCTGAGCCAACCATCCTAGGTGGTACACAAGAGCGGGACAGTCGCCGAACCGCTCACCATATCACAGAGAATGAAATGTCGATGATTGAGCCCCTGTTTCAATTGCTAGGGTCAGAACTCAAAATCAAAATATGACGGTTGCGGCGAGAGCGATGGCTGACAGGAAGACCTTGGGGCATCGATCATACCAGGTTGAGACACGTCGCCAGTCTTTGAGACTGCCAAACATACGTTCGATGCGGTTGCGTCGTCGGTAACGACGCTTATTGTATCTGACGCCTTTTTTTGCGGGACTTATGACCTGGGATGCAGGGCTTTGTACCCCTGTCTGCCAAGGCTTTCCGGAACCAATTTGCATCATATCCACGGTCGCCCTACAGCCACTCAGCATCTGGTAGCTCCCCGAGTAGGGCCATGGCACCAGTGTACTCGCTCACCTGACCGGCGGTGATGAAGAAGCGGATCGGGCGGCCGCTGGTGTCAGTGACGGCATGCAGCTTGTTGTTCATTCCGCCCTTGGTTTATCCGATCAGACGTCCACGCCCCCCTTTTTAAACCCCAGACTTGAGGCTGTACGGTGTGCTTTGAGGTAGGTCGCATCAATTGAGATTGTCTAGTTGTCGAGGGCCTCTGCCGCCAATCCAGTCATGATCCGCGCAAATACACCCATATCGCTCCAACGCTTCCAGCGGTTGCTCAAGGTCTAGTGCGGGCCATAGTCTGCGGGCGCATCACACCAGCGTAAGCCGTTGCGATTGATGAATATAATTCCGCTCAACGACGAGTCCTAACAGTTCGAAAGGACCCAGTGACGGCCAAACACTTTTTTGTTGATCTGAAGTCGCATCCTATGCAACCTAAGCGGAATAAATTTTTGGTGGTTTTGTTGAAGTTCGACTTTACAGAATATGATTTGGGGGCGAGCAAGGTTGATACTGCTAGGATTCAAATTGCTCAGTCGGAGTTTCTGGATACGGACTTTCATAGGGTTGAAAACAACCGGCTCGAATTGAAGAGCGATACGCCGTCCGAAACATACGTTCTAACGCAGTTAGAGATCGCTGAAGCCGCAAACACACACCTCTTGTTGTTCCCAGAACTCAGCATACCGCAAGGCGTAACCCCGAAAATATTGGCATGGAGCCACGGAAAGAACTGTATTGTCGTTGCGGGGACCCACTATGAAAAAGATGCTGCAGACGGACAAGACGTATCAGTATGTCCGATTGTTTTTGACGGAAAAATTTACAACCAAAGAAAGTGCATAGTCGCTCCAAGTGAAAAACCTGCAATTGAGGACACATCCGTTAAGAGCAGTTCTGAGTTCCCGATTTTCCGGAACACACCGATTGGTGACTTTGCGAATTTTATTTGTGCGGACTACCTAAACTCAAGCTTAAAAACTCGTGTTCTTGAGCATAAATTAGACGTCGTTAGCATAGTAGCGTTCCAAGGAAATTCGAGAAACTACCACGAACGTATCAACTCAGATGTCGAAGATTCCGAAGAAGGTGTCTACATCGCCTATTGCAACTCACGTGTTGAGCCGATTGCAGATGGTGAGAGTAGCTTATTCGCAATAATTGACCGAAAGTTGTTCAGTCAAAGCCTAATTGACAGTCAAATTACCCGGCCGGATTTCCTTAACATGGTCTGCAACTTTGGAACTGGTAGCAAGCACATTTGCGACGTAAGCCTGAAAAGGAAACGTCCGAACCTAGGACGAACTGAGGCCACAACACCAAACGTCAGTATTACAAACATCGAAAAGATTTATGCAAAGACAAACGGAGATCCTGGTGCTTCGTCGACTGAGATTGGAGGCACTTCGACTCCTCTGGCAACAGGCGACTTTGCATCTTCGGCGTATTTGTTAGCACAAATACACAACGCTCTTGATGGGTTTCGGAAAGACCTCGGCTCGAGGCTTGAAGCCGATCCACATACATTGGATGCACATTCGGTAGCGTCCGACTTTGCCGTCCGCCTGAGCCAAGCAGTTTATTATGACAATGGTAGTATCGCCGTTTTTAAGTCAGATAAGTCGCGAACAAATATTCAACGCGCCGAACTACTTTCACTCTTAACCAGCCACACAATTGCGGCGCAACATGATGAGCTAGTCAGCCTAAACGTTCCCCTGCAGTTTTTTAGTACTAACGAACTCAGGGATGCACTAGCGAATACTTGGGTATCCTTGGTACCCGACAAGGAAACATTTGCGAAATTCGTAACCGATGATGATGTCTACCGATCAGTCGGCGACACCATGATAAGCGCGTTTTGTAGCCTTGCGGTATAATCTGTAGTTGTGGATTTTTTCGAGTGCTCGGCCGCTATTTTTCCTGCACCTGGACTGGCAATAGACTTTGAAACCCTCTTGCGCCAATCTGGATATATCCACAGCATTGGTCAAACGATCTACTTACGCAATGTCCGAAAGACTAGTGTAATGGAGATACAATCCAGCCTAGCGGATCACATCACCAAGCTTCCACCTGACGGTAAGGGCAAAGTACCATTTTGTCTGTATTGCAATGAAATATTTGATGACTACCAGACGGCTGGTGAAAATGAAGATATTGCTGGTGGTATTGAAAATCTGAAATTTAGATCAGAAAAGTTCTTTTTTGGAGGTCGTCCGATTTATTCTTTTAGAGATGCTCTCTTAAGGAACCCTACTGTTGCAGACAAGGTTGAATTCATCGGCAGCGGATCAAGCTACCGAGATCAGATCAGTCAAATCGAAAGTCGAGGCTCCGGCACTATTTGGCTATACAGGGCTCAAAAAAGAGGCGAATCGAATGAAAACTTCTTTATTTGCTACCATCAAACCCTCGTAAACGCTGACACCTTCCTACAGGCGGATGAAGATAAACCTGCCTGGCTAGGGCCGGTCACGCTTCCTCAATCGCTGGCGTCGTCGATGCTTTCTCTGACTCGACCATATTTCGATCTTGGTTCCAGCCCTGTGATCATAGATCCATTTCTTGGATCAGGTACAACTCTCTTCGAAGCGTTCAAAATGTTCAATGCGCCCGATTTTTGGGGAGGAGATATAAACCCCGCGACAAAACAAGCTGTTCTCGACAATGCAACCCTACTCGCAGGGGATGCTGACATCATTTCTCCAACGCTTGATTTAGTTGAAAATTTGTTGATGGATGAAGATAAAAAACCATCAAGCAAGCAGTTTTCGAAAAAGTACGAAGCCTTCATTCAAGGTGGCGTGCCGATGTTCGAGCTTGCAAGTACAACTCGGGATATCGCTGCCGAGGTATTCCTAAAGTGCCATCTATTTGTATCAGAGAAAATTTCAGAGAACCAAAAAGGGGATGGCGCTGAACTTGACCCTCACCGCGCCGTCAGAGCTTTATCGAGCAGTTCAGTTGACGTGATATTCAATAGATTTGAAGACAAACCGGATCTATATCAGCGCATCCTTATCTATTGCTATTGGAAGGCGACGCTGCGGAATAGCTCAGCCTTTCTAGAGAGACGGCGAAAGGCACCTGATAAAGTCTTTCAGGAGCTTAAGAATTTTCTCTCATTCATGCGTCGCGTTGAGAATGGAACGAGAACTAAGCAAGTAACACCAGAGGGTGTTGAAGTTCCCGCATTGCTTTTTTCAGATGGCGTTTCGCCAGACACCTCGCAACTAAGTGAGTTTTTACGGGCTAAGCAGGGCCAAATAATTTGCGGCGAGCAAAACGGGGACTTGAGCCAGTTTTTCCAATCTTTGCCGGATAAAGTGCGTATCAAAGGCGCAGACATCATCATCACAGACCCACCATATGGGTTCAATACTGATCACGAGGATGCTGCTGATCTCTTCAAACTTTACGATATTTTGATCGAAGAAATTGTTGCTCTTGTCGGATCACAGACCCATCTTTTGATCTGTCTCCCTGAGGAAAGTCACAATGGTCAAACACTGCCGAGTTTTGTTACGAAAAGCTGGTTCTTGCCACGGCTACTTCAGCAAGCGGCAAGCAAACGTGTCGAAATCATCGAGCACTCTAAGGTATGGCCAAGCAGCGCAAACTCGGGTAAAGTGCCCTACTATTGGCGTTCCGAGCGGGCCCTAACACGAAGCGTTCTACATGTTATACTAAGAAGGATAAGGTCTTGAGAATGAGGTGCCCGAATGAACATTGAATTGGTTATGAAACGCCGAAAGGAAGTCGCCGAACGTGAACGTAGCCGGTTGAGAAAGTACGATCTACGTCCGATAGAGCAACTTTCGGAGGGAGAGCGAGTAATGCTGACGCGCATTTGGCTCCGGGGCGAAAAGTCTAACCCGCTTGCCCGGCGAACAGGCAGCTAAGCTCGCAAAATTTTGCTAGCTTTTATTTTTGCATTTTTTAGCACGCTTTTTTCACTCCGGACGATATTTTTCCAACCGGGCACCGAACTTAGTACTCTTATTCAACAACCTAGTCATACTTTGACACCAGCGCAGGCTGCCTGCCGGTCGCACCACTCCAACCAAGAAGATGCCCTTAACTGCCGACGGCAAGATATAAAGACCATGAGGTCAGCAACTCGCGCCTTTTTTCAAGCCTGTCTGAACGCTGATACGCACCTACAACGCCAGTGTCTACGATATGCCCGAGGCAACTCTCTTTTACCTCGAAGGGAGCATCAGTTTGCTCTTCGACCCATGTCCTGAAAGTCGCTCGAAACCCATGCGGCCGGGCGTCATATCCTTCACGTTTCAAGAAAGCGGACATCGCCGCATCCGATAGTGGCTTGCCGGATGGTGAAGGGAACAAGAGTAACTGATCATTCGAATCCTGAGCGAGGCTCATCACTTTCAACGCTTCATCTGTCAGAGGGACCCGATGTTCGCGTCCAGTTTTTGTGCGGTCCGGTGGTAACGTCCAGACCCTGCCTGAAATTTCGGCTTTGGTCGCAAACCGCACTTCGCTCGTGCGCGCAATCGTCAAGATGAGAAATCTGAGCGCGTACGCGGTGGGCGTCTCTTTGGTACAGAGCCATTTGTAGAATTCCCGCATGTCCTTGTAGGGCAGGGAAGGAATATGGGTCGCTTGATGCCGCTGCTTACCGAGCAAAGCTTGCGCCTTCATCGACGCTTGCAGGTCTACATCCAATCCAAGGGCGGCGGCATGCTTTAGCGTTAGGTTCATCCGGTTTAAGATCTTGCGCGCAGTGACTGCCTTTTCGTGCCAGATGGGTTCCAGCAACTTCTTGAGTTCATGTTGATCGATATCTTCGATCGCTTTCTTGCCAATCTTTGGGATTGCATGAACACGCAGTGGAGACATCCATCGTCCGGCTTGACCATCGTCCTTTAACTCTGCTTGGCGAGCTTTGAAGCAACTCTCGATTGCCTCGACAACGGTGAGGCGGTGTACTCGTTCCTTGGCCGACTGCCTAACTTGAATCGGGTCGGAACCGTCTCTGAGCGACCTGCGCGCTAGCGCTGCTCTTTCACGCGCCTCAGCAATCGTTACGTCTGGCAATCGACCCAATCCCATATCTCGACGCTTTCCGTGGATATAGAGGCGTTGTATCCAGTTGCCAGCCTGCTTCGTCCGCTTATGTAACCATAGACCTTGTCCGTCAGCATACTTTCCTGCTTCAAGGTTCTTGGCTTTCATTTGGTTCAAGACGTTGTATTTCATCAGTGCACCGAGCTTACAGACCCCTGTCTAGACCCCTGTTAAGAATGTGAAATGGCGAAGTACAACGATCAGCCATGTTCAAGTGTTCAGGAAGTCAGTCAATGAAATCAATTTAGTTGGTTCAACAATGAGAAGCTATAGGGAAGTGCACCAATGCCCCCCGACCGCACCATTTCACATTTTTCTTTCAAATCACCTAAAAACCTAAATATTACAGATGTTTGCGGAGTTCGGAACCCGTTTTCCTTGCTATAGGCTAAAGGCGCCGTAAATGCGGTTCTCAGC